>Ga0214921_10003284_pt1 | contig 24978 bp, 26 predicted proteins | sample LL1505_MetaG_FD_177992 | JGI IMG/M metagenome (GOLD analysis project Ga0214921, IMG submission 177992) | Freshwater microbial communities from Lake Lanier, Atlanta, Georgia, United States - LL-1505 | ecosystem: Environmental > Aquatic > Freshwater > Lake | place: USA: Georgia | collected...
TTATTCTTTTATTATTATTATTAATTATCTCAACTATAAGATGGGTCGTTATGCTTTCTTTAATACAGGCTTAGAATATAAATTTAAATTTGCTATTCAATCAAGTAGTGATATGTTAAATTTTGAAGGGTTATCTTATAATGGAAGAGATGATGATGAATTAATTCATATTTGGAAAAAGACAGATGAAATAAAGATAAAGGAAAAGTTAGATAATTATTATGATGATAAAATAGATATAACTAAATTTGAAAAGAACCTATCAGGAACAGATGAATTAAAAAATTATTTAGAAACAATTACAGATATTCATAATTGTGGATATGTTTTAGGATATTTAATATATCATCAACTTCAATATGTTGATGAATTATCTGTTAGATATGAACTTTAATTTATAAATAAATAAATTAAAGTCTATTAAAATATTGTGTTCCTAATTCTTCACCATATTGATCAACCCATATTTTTAATCTTGCTGCTTCCTTTATTTTATGTTCTTCGGCTAATTTTTCTTTGTATTCTTTATCAATTTGAAGATATTGTTTATATTCATCTGATTTTAGATATTCTTCATATTTTTTATCTCTTTGAATTCGTTCTTTTTTATAAGTAGCATCTAATATTATTTCAAGATCATCTATTTGTAATGACAAACTTTTAAGATCACTAATTAAATCCGGATCAGAAGTTCTTAATCCAGCAAAATAATGATCATTAAACATTCTTATATAATTACTAATTTCACTCGCAGGTTTATTATAGATTGATATCCCAATTTCTTTTATTTGAGATAATTTCTGAGAAAAAAGATTAAATTTATTAACAACCTGTAATGACGGATAAGAATAGGCACGTAAATATCCACTTTGAAAAAGATGAAAAATATAATCGTCATCAGTTTTTTCAATACACAAACATATTATTTGCCAAGATGATTCTGGTCCATCACCATCAATTTGAGTCTCTTCGTCAGCAATATATTGAGTTTTATAAATAATATTTTTGTTAACAAGATTCTTTAAAACAGTTTCAAAATTTTTCTGAAAGATATAATCTTTGCCATAATTGTAAGCCATGTTATTATTCTATACAAATATATCTTTATAAATTTGTATATTCAATTTTTAACTATTACTAATATCTATACTATAAATTATTTTATTATCTAAATACTCTTTTATAATATCATTAATTGCTTTTTTTAATATATCATAATTTGGTATATCATTATTAGTTACAGCATCAAGTAATTTTGTAATTAATCCTTTAAAAATAATTCTTCTGTCTTCTATTTTTATTTTTGTATTAGGACTAAACCAATTTATATCTGCTAATGTAGTTCTTGCTGGAAGAATATATATTGAATTTATTTTTACAAAACTATCATCTGAAATAGTTATAGTAAACCAAGATAAGATGTCGCTTATTTTTGATGTATTTGATACATCAAATATTTCTATATGACCAGATGGATATGTTATTTCCATTGGAATAACTGGCATGTTATATATTATTATATATATTTTATTTATTATTTTTAATTAATTTAGATAATTGAAGATATTTTGATTTATATTTTAAATATTTTTTATAATAACCACCATACAAATTTATTTCTTTTTTTTCATCTGGTACTTCAATTGGATCTAATAAGAAATACTGCATTATCATATGACCACATGTAGTATCATCTTCTTTTACACAATTTTTACAACTATTTAAATAATTTAGACTTTTAATATGATTATATAAACTTAAAAATGTATCATTTCTTTGATGTATTTGTTTAATAAAATTATTAATTAATTCTATGTTTTGTTGATTAATTTGAAAAGTATTTTTTCTTGATAAAATTATTTGTAATATTTCATTATTTGTATCGTTTAAAATGATATCTATATTTATTAAAATTAACATTCTACCAATAATATATTCATATAGATAAGCGTTTTGTTTCCATTCAAATATAAATTGTTTTGGATTCGTAATTGGTAAATATTCACCACACGCTTCACAGATTTGTTTTGTTAAAGGATTTTTATAAGTACAAATTGGACATATATGATTGTATATAGGTTTCCAGGGCATAATTTCGATTCTAAATATATTTTCCATAGTAATTCCAGTAATTTTTTCAAGCCTTATAGAATGATTAATTGAATGTATTAATTCATTAAGAATAACTTTTTTTAAATTTAAACCTAATTCTTTACTAATTAAATAACTATGAAAAATTGTAGCTAATGAATTTATAAACATTTCATTTGTATTAAGATTTATATTTATATTAAATGTACCACTAAAATAACCTGGAAATAAATATGAGGAATGCATAAATTCATGTGTTAAAAGTCCTAATGATTCTTCTAATCTTGAGACAATTACTTTTGGTTGAGAATCACCAATGTTTATAAAAAAAATTGTTAATCCACTACTTGTATTTGCACATTTCATTGGTGTATTATGTAATCTATTTAAGTAATCAGAACCAGATTTATTTTTATTTGCTTTTCTTACATTGTTGTATAAAAAAAAATGATATTCAAAATCTTTTGGAGTAGTAAAATCATATGGATAAGATGCTAATTGATTAACAGTATCATTTAGATTTTTATTTGTTTTTCTTTCACCAAATATTAATAATAAATTCCATAATCTAGTTATTATTTTATTAATGTTTTTGTATAATATTTCTCTATTATCTTTATTATTGTAATAGAATACTAAATTAATATCTTTTTTTATTTCTCCAGATTTAAAATGTAATTTACAGTCCATTTTTGTGTTAATAATTTTTTTTATTTCAGTAGAAGAAGAAAAATTAGGATTATCTGGTAAGATAAAATTTCTTTCAACTTTTAAAACGTAATGACGGGTATTTTCTAAAATATTATAATCAGTTATAAATTTTAATTTATCAAAACGAGATGTTAACATATCACTTATTAATTTTACTTTTTTATTCAAATATTGTTGTTCTAATGGTGTTAATCTATTCCAGATTGTTGTTATATTTTTTAATAATTCATGAGATACATAATTTACAGATTTTATTTTATCATTTAATAATTTTTCAGATTCCATATAATATGTTATATTATTTTCACATTTCATTATGATTTATGATAAATTAAATTTCAAAATAAAAAATTGAAAAATTATGTAATATTTCATCTACCCCATTCAACTAATACAACAAAAATTAGAGCATAACATTGCTTTCGTTTTAACAATGGCTGGTGAAGTTCCACAAGAATCTCTTTTTATGAGATATCTATCTATTTTTCATGAGCCTTTGTTTCCATTTTTATCAACAAAAGATATTTTGCCCGGTAGATTAGTGTGTAGTGAGTTTAAAGAAACAATCACACAGTATGTGTGGAATGATATTAATACAGTTATTTTAGGAGATATTAGTAAATGGAGACAATGTTTTCCAAAAGCTAAAGCAGCAAATATTAAATGTAGATCATATCAATTCAGTAGTCCAAATGGCAGAACAACCAAGATTACTTCTGATGATATAAAATGTTTAGAAGGAATAAAATATCTAAATATTAGTAATTGTAATTCTATTACTGATAATGATTTTCAATATCTAAAAGGAATTATATGTCTTATAATGAATAACTGTAATTATATAACAGATAAAGCTTTTGAACATCTTAGTAAAGACTTAAAAAGACTGGAAGTCAGTTATTGTAATAAAATTACAAATAAGGCATTTCCATATTTAACAAGTCTTAAATACCTTAATATAATAAATAATTCTAATATTACTGACGAAGCGTTTCAATATATTCCAGGTATTATAGAATTAAATATTGCGATGTGTTCTAAAATTACTGATAAGGCTTTTACTTACTTGACAAAATTAAAAGCTTTAAATATTTCAAAATTGAGAAAGATAACTCCACAAATTTTTGATTATGATTTTATTAAAGATATATTTTTTTTAGTTATAGACGAATGTTCAGATGACCTAATTTGTGCTTCAAGAGAATTAAAAATTAAAAATTGTTATGATAATTGGAGAGAAGTTGGAAGAACAAAAAAAATGTTAGAAATGTGTAAGACAACTATAATTAGGACAAAAATTTATTGAACTATTATTTTATATTTTTGGTGCCTTTATCCCACATCCACTACTACATTCTGTTGAAGTTGGTTTATTTTTTAAAGTACATAAAGAGCATGTCCATTCTATGCCTATTTTTATATAAACGGTAGTAGTTACCGTAAAGGAATCAATAATTCCAGTCTCCATAGATTGTTCAAAATCAGGAAATATTGATACTCTACTATCATCACATTTAAGCCAATTCATCTTGTTTGGTGACCGTACAATAGCAATATAGTGACCGCTTGTTCTGGTGCCAGAATGTAATATTACAGCATTTAATTCATATGCTACATCTGGTTCTTTATCATTTGAGAAAATTTGTAATTCTTTTAAACTTTTTATTACAAGAGGTATACTTACAGGCGTTTCATCCTTTTTCATTAAATCTACCGAACGATCAATATGCCACACTAGTACGTTTGATGGTTTTTCCAATAGAAATTTAAAGTATAATGCTCCTTCTTTTTTACAAACATAGCAAGTAAGGAGACTGATTCTTTTCTGCTCAGAAGATTTTATACATTCTTCAAGAGTATTACCAAGTAATTTTATTCGTTTAACTGAAATAAATCGACGAATATCTTTTGTATATTCACAATTATCTAAGCATCTATAACGTTGAACCTCTACATTACCAAACAGATCGCGAATGGGTGATCTAGGTGTTATATTGCGTTTAGTTTGAAATTTTACATTTTTCCAATCTTTTCCCTCACTTGCGGTAGTATATTTTGTGTCTTCATATAGACCATCAAGAAAGTGTTCCATAAAATTAATTGAATCTTTTTGCTGGTCACTAGCAAATTCTTCTCCCGCTCTATTCCGTGATAATATATTTTTTAAAGTATTAATTGAGGATGTAGGTCCTCTAAGCGATGATCCGATTCTTAAAGTATATTTATTAATTTTGTGAGCATGTGCTATACCAGAAAACACTAAGGCAAAATCTCCAGCATAACCTTGCGAATATGTTTGTCTTACATTATCAAATAAAAAATTTTTAGAGGTAAAAAAACTTTTTACTTCTGGCACAGAAAGTATCGCTTGTAATGAAGCTGCTATATAACATGAATTTCCACAATTTTCAATTCCAGGTATAGGTACAGATACTGATTTAGAATCAACTTTAATAGGTTTTATTATTGATGCCATTGTAAAATCATTTAATTTTTTTCTTAGATTTTCTTCTGAAATTGAACCCTTCCAACCAGGAGGTGAGAAGGGTGGTTTAAAAGAATCAACAGTTCTTCCACAAGCACTACATACAGTATCTGAAGATTTATTTTTAAGAGTACAATCATTACATTGCCATTCAGTAGGTTCAATCCCAATTTCATCTTTAGTTTCATTTGCTTCCTTATCAATTAAATCTTTTTCAGTAGCACTTTCAATACCACAATTATAGCAAATACTAATTATTTCTTCATTATCAGTATTACATCCTAAACATGTCCAATAACGAGGAAAAACTCTTCTAAATAAAATGTTTATTTCTTTTTTTCGTTTTTTTATATTATCTTTTTTATCGTTTAATTCAATTATTTTATCTTTTAATGTTTTTAACATTATAATATTAAAGTATATAATAATCTAAAAATTTAAAAAAATAATTTATATAATGTTCCATTAGGGAGAGTGTCTTGAATAGGCATTAAACATCCAGTAATATGAATGTTTTCTGCCACTGCGGTAGCAATAAGTTTTATTACGTTAATATATTTATATATTAGCATATTATTTTATTAAATATTTGTCGTTAATGGATGTTTAGAACTAAAATCAATGGTACATACTTTACAATTTTTGTCACTTAATTTATTTATACCCTGGCAAAAAGAACAAATTACCGTATTAAATCTGTAATTAATTAACTTTTTAATGATTGAATAATTTAGATTCATTATTTTATTTAAAAATTCTATTGGTATTATTGAAGTATTACATACAATACATACTGTAGCAGTAGGTAAATTTTCTACTGCACATTCCTTACATATATTATCTGATTTTATATTATTTGATATATTCGCAAGATTATTTATTTGAATTTTAATTGGATACTTATCTACATATAAATAGTTTGATTGTTTATATAATAAATAATATGGATTACCACTTATATTATCAAACAATATTGAATCTCTCTTTCCAATATCATCTATTTTTTGAAACTTTGAATCTTTAATATACGACCAAAAATGACCTCTTCCCGATATTATACATCCAATTAATTCATATTCATAATTATTTCCACCCCGCTTAATTGTAAATTTCTTTTTTATATAGTTATTAATAGCAGATTCTGTCCACCCAGTATAATCATCATGAATAATTGAATATGTTTGTATATCATTCCATCTTATAGAATTGTCTTCAAAAAATTTAGTAATTGACATTTTTGTTTTATCAAAAGATCCTACCTGAAAATCAGGATTAAATGAAAATATATTATTTGATATAAAACTTAACTTTTTTATAATATCCATAAATAATATTTGACTTGCACCACAACTTTCTAATTCTGTTAAAGATGCTTCATTAGATATAATTAATTTTAAAAATGGATAATATATTTCATTATAAAATAAATTATTACTAGTTTTAGATTGATTCCGTTCACACTTTATTCTGTCGTCGTCCACATCATATCTATCATGACTGGGAGTTAAATCTGTATTCATTAATAAAAAAATATATTTTAAATAATATAATATTTTATTTTGTTCTATATAATTTGTCGCATATATTGGTATAGAATTTGTATTATACACTTTTTCTCTAAATTCAACTAAAGAATATAATAAATGAATACCAGAATTTATATAACATAAATTAGAACAATTTTGAATTCTGCGAGCGTTATCAAAATTAATTATTCTACTCATATATTATTAAATATTATTATTTTTAGATTAACATAAATATGTTAATCTAAAAATGAATTCCCTCCTTTATTCTTCAAGCCCGCACAAGGGACACGTGTATCTAAGAAGCCTGCCAGGATTCCTTTCGCACTGGTCAAACCACATGTTGATACACGCCGAATGGTAAAAGTGTCCGTGCCCGTGGTCGTGGATCATGGCAATTGGCTCTCCGCTCCGCTCAAAGTCCTCAAAACAGATTACACACCTGCCTTGGTTTCTTCCTTTTGCCGAGGGAACCCTTAAGAGGTTCGGACGTAGGCGCCGCGCCTGACGACTTGCTACATTCAACACCATCTGCCGTCGGTAGGTGCCAGTTCCACACGTAGGACAGTTTTCGTGCCCTGGTTTGATGGGCCCTTCATCTTCAGTCTCCTCAATGCGAAGAACTCCTGCCGCAATGGCTCGTGCTTGGAGGACAAGAGGAGTTAGAAGAGGTTGAAAGGAAACAAGTGCAGTCCGCGGAATTTCTACTACCTCGCACAAAGCAGCCACCGCCTCAGTAGATCTCATCAACAATCTCCTTAGAAGGGCTAACGCATCATTGGTAGCAGCAGCAACCGGCTCGCCTACCAAAGCAACCGCCGCAGCAGCAACTCCTGTAGCAGCAGCAGGAGTTGCTTCCAGCAGTGCGCATGCCGCACCGAGCCCGCCCGCACCGAGCACGTTGCGGGCGGGCTCCACGTGGACACGAATGCGCACACCGCCACGAAAGTCGTCGTCACGCGGGTCAGTCACAAAACACAACACACACAGTGGGCAGCGGTGTTCCCTGTTGGGAAAGATGGGCCCGCGGCAGAAAACACACGAAGCGTGCGGAGCCTGTTGAACCACGTAGAGAACCACTGCTACGAACGCCAGAGCGCCAAACACGGAAATGCCGTCCATGGTATATGAAAATGGTAATTATATAAATCTCAATAACAAAATAAATTTCAATTTTTATCTAATATTTTTTATAACCTATAATATACATGAACAATACTTTTGTGGAAAATTTAAATATTGAATTAGAAAAAATATATAGCACAACAAATTTTAAGAATAGTAATATTAATGAAGAATTAGGTATATTAGTTAATAAATTTAATGAATACATTATACCATTATTAGAAACACACAAGGAAAAAGCGGAAAAATATTATCAGGAGAGAGAAGAATATTCAAATAAAACAGTCGATCCAGTTAATGAAAAAGTTAAAATAATAATAAAAGATATTAAAGAAGATTATAAACAATTACATAATGAAGAAATAACATCAACAGTTGCCTCATCATATTCAGCAAAAATGAATTTAATTGGTGAAAGTGATATCGATTATTTTTTATTATTTGAGCCAATGACAATTGAAAAGGTTATTCAAATTAGTCAATTATTAAATAAATATAATTTTAAATTTGAAAAGATTGGTAATAAAACTGATTCAAAAAATATGTATTATATTTATAATCAATTTATAGATGGTATTGAAGTAGAAATAAAAGTAAGAGATCTAAATAATAGTGCTGCTGTTGTAGCATTACATAATTATACGGATGAAAAATTAGATCAACATCTAAAAATATTAATGACCTATGCTAAATATCAATTAAAATTAAAAGCTAAAGAAGATAAATCATTCAAAGGATATAATATACTTAAGACTTTAATTTATAATTACTGTTTCAAAGATATTAAAGATGCTTTCTTTTTGATTATTTAAATTATTAAAAAAATTGAAAAAAATATTAATATTACGATTCACTTGCTTTTATTACAAGAATTCACGCGCACAATGACTGACAAGGTGAAAGCACTGCTCTTAGGGCTGGTGGAGGACCTGGAGAAGGGAAAGCTGACCAAAATCCAACAAAGTGATTTGCTGGAGACTCTGGTTTCGCTTACATCTTCATTTCGCGCCGACGAGGTTGACGCTGCCGCACCTGATGTCGAGGAGTCAGCAGCTGACGTCGCAAGCGCAAGCGGAGGCGGCGGCGCAAGCGCAAGCGCAAGCGGAGGCGGAGGCGGCGGCGGCGGCGCAAGCGCAAGCGCAAGCGGAGGCGGCGGCGGCGGCGGCGCAAGCGCAAGCGCAAGCGGAGGCGGAGGCGGCGGCGCAAGCGCAAGCGCAAGCGGAGGCGGAGGCGGCGGCGCAAGCGCAAGCGGAGGCGGAGGCGGAGGCGGCGGCGCAAGCGCAAGCGCAAGCGGAGGCGGCGGCGGCGGCGGAGGCGGCGGCGTTGGTGGCGCCCCCGTCCCCGTCCCTGCGATTGGCGACGCATTGTTTGGGTTAGATGGCAAGTCTTGGGGGAGAATTGTTGACCAGACAAAGACTGCCTGGATCTTGGAAGACGGGAGGATCGCCAAAAAAGAGAACGAAGGGAAAAAGTGGACCTTCAAGCATGACGGGAAGGAGGCTTTTGTGGTGAAGTTGGTGCTAAGAGAAGCAATAAGGGACGGCGAAGATGTGGGTGGTTTCTTGGTGACCTACTGTGTTCCAGTCCACAAATTTGCCCTTGAAAGGTTTGGTCACTGCTCGTGTAACGGAACGGCTATTCCTGAAAGCGAAACTCACACGCTAACGTATGGCGAGCTTGTTGACTTAGCAAAAAAGCAAGTAGAACCCCGCTGCTCGTTTGCAAAAACGAAAGACCCTCGTTTGCTTGAAATTTATCGCAAAATCTTGCTGACGAAGAACAAAAAGGAGCTCTTAAAAGGCTCTGAAAAGATGAGTGAGCCTTGGTAGGGTCTACTTCAAAAAAATCAAATATAAATATATTTATATTTGATTAAGTTATAACTAAATTTCTATAACCTTACAGTAATCAATTATTTTATTTTCATCCGGATATCCGATTGGATTACATAAAAATTTGATTCCATTTATTTCTTTATCGCATTCTTTATGTGTATGTCCAAAGATCCATATTTTAATAGGTTCTTTAAATAACTTACTACAATCACTGGCATAACATTGAGTATAATTTATATATTCTTCAGTTCTATACACAGAATTAATCAAATCAAAAGATGGTAAATGATGGGTTATCATAATAATTGGTAAATTAGAATTATTTATAACTTCATTAATAAATTCATAACTATTATTAAATAATTCATTTCTAAATTCAATATTCATATCTTTAATCATCGTCATATCATTATTTAAATACTTCTTATTAATTATTTTACTCCATAAAGTAGCTCCGCAAAAACGAAACCCTTCATGATCTTCATATGAATCATCCAAATAAGTTATATTATTTAGATTATTATCATTAATAATACTTTTTATTTTATCGTCAATTTCTTCCATGGTTTTATTTTTACCTAAACTATAAAATTCATGATTACCTGTAATTATAAATATTTTTTTGAATTTATAATTCATAGCAATCAAAAAATCTATATAAATGTTAGAAAAAGGATGGCCAATATCACCAGCTAAAACAAGTACATCTCCAACAGGATTTATTTCTGGTATTTTTGAAAGAAATTCTAAATGGATATCAGATATATATTGAATCTTCATATTATAAATATAATGATATATTTATAATAAAAAATTAGTTCATAAACTTATAATTTTGTCTTGCTTGTAATATCATTTCTTTTCCGTGCGATATTTAGGATCTGGTTAAGAAATTTTTGGTAATTGATGAATCAAAAATTCCTTAACAATATATATGTAACAAGACAATATAATAATGATTATATGAATATTGATTGGTCTTAATTTTTTTTATTTATATATATAAATGAGTTTTGAACAAAAATATTTAAAGTATAAAAAAAAATATATACAATTAAAAGAATTAAGTTTAAAAGGTAGTGGCATATCATCTAAAATATATTTTTTATCAAAAGATATTTCGCTAAGTCCAGTTACAAAATTAATAAATGAATCTGGTTATAGCACAGATGATATAATTGTAATGTTTGATTATGATCAAACATTAACAGCAAAAGAAGGAACTGGTATGACAGCACCTATTACGATTCGTGGAAAAGAAAAAACATTAGCAATGATAAATGATTTAAATAGTAGAAATATAAAATGGTATATAAATACGGCGGCTGGAAGTGGTTCGTCTGCCTTAGGATCAATAGCTGGACAAATGCAAGGCCGATTAAAAATTCCTTTTTCAAATTTTAAAGAAGCTGATTGTTATAAAGCAAAAATCTATTCTTTTATTGGAACTGAAATTAAACATACTGAAGGTACAACAATTGGAGTATGTAATAATATTATTTCAGCTGGATATAATAAAGAGATCGCAACAGATTATATTATATCTAAATTATCGTCAAAACCAAAACTAGTTATATTTGTGGATGATAGTGCTTCAAATATTATGAACTTATATTTATATTTTAAACATAGAAATGATATTAATTATATTGGTATTATTTATGATCCATTAATAAGAGCAGAAACAGATCATTTAGCAGCAATACAATCATTTAAGGATAATGATGTACCAATTATTCCTTTAACTGATGAATATACGGTTTGAAATTTATATAAAAATTGAATTATATTGTTTCTCGCCATAAATCATTCGATTTTATTCAATATAAGATGCCTTCATTACATGAAAATACAGAAGAGCATATATATACAGCAATTTTAAATGCTACTGAACAGAAACCAGGTCCAATGTATACTTACAATCCGACCAGAGATTTATATGAATATTCAAATAGTTTATTCCCAAATAAGAACTACACAAAAACATTTGATCCTAAATCATTTATGACTCGTGGAGATGTAATTCATTTTGGAAACGACGACTACAGAAATAATAATAAATTAATTTTTGACGGTCATCAATTAATAGAATTACATACAGCAGTAGATGATTATGGCTCAGTTCCGCCAATTTTTGTAGTGGGAGATAATGAAGGAGAATTTGACATTGGGGATTTTGAAGATTTAATTGATCATAATTCTATTAATTGGTTATCAAAGGAAAAATTACAGGAAATTGAATTATTTCAAAAGAAGGGGAAAGTTATGGGTAAGGTTGATATTCAAGGTTCAAAATGGTATATATTATTTGAAATACACGAAGATACAGAATTTAATACAGGATACGGAAGACATTGGAGTAGAGAATATAAATGTCTATTAGAAAATGATAATATTATTATTAATAAGATAAAAACCGATACAATTTCTGATGCGAAATATACAATTAAGGCATCAGAAGTTTCGGATCAAGAAAAATTATTATCTTTAATTCAGAATAATAATAAAGTTAGTATAATAAGCTATTCTCGTCCGGCTACTAAAATAAGTAATTGTCTAAATGAAACAGTTTGGTATTTATTTCAATCTAATAAGGAGTATAATTTTGATCCGAATGAGATTCAAACTATAAATTATCCTATTATTTGGAAAAAAAAAGGATCATCATATGATTTTGAAGTATTAGTATTAGATCAAGAAACTTTAAATAGATATAATAAAAATTATGAAAAAGAGTTGGATAAGATTTATATTAATGAAGTTGTTGGATACACAATTGATATTACATCAGTTAAAGCTGATATTGATACATTACAAAATAATATTAAAGAATATATTAATGGACTTATTGAAAATTATGACGATGTTTCTAAAAGGCATCCTGTTAATCATGAAGGTTCAAATGTATTAACATTTTATTTATCTAATTAAAAAGATTTATTTTATTTTTTTATATTATATGAAATTAAAAGTTGTAAAATCTCATTTAGCTACTAAAAAATATGATGCTATATTTACATATGAAGATGGAAAAACTAAAACTGTTCCTTTTGGAGCGGCGGGATATTCGGATTACACCATTCATCATGATAAGGATCGTCGCAATAGATATATTTTACGCCATAGTAGGTCTGAAAATTTCAACGACTTCATGTCGCGCGGAAGTTTAAGTATGCATTTGTTATGGGGATCATCTACCAGCTTAAGAGAAAATATAAAAACTTTTAAAAAAAGATTTAACCTTAAATGATATTTAGACTATAGATCTACATAATGGACAGGTTCTATTATTATATTCAATAATCCATTCTTTTATACAATCTTCGTGATAAATATGATTACATTTTCGAATTTTACAAATTTTTGTATTAAATTTATATATATTATAACAAATTGAACACTTATCAAGATTGAAATCATAATTTATTTTCATAGTAATTTGATTAAAAATTAAGTTTTTATTTTTTATATCTTGAGTTTTTAGAAATATAAAAATTATTAAATTCATTCCGCAAAATATAATTATTTTATTGCCAGTATATATTAATATCTTATAGAGACTTATTTCTTGTTTTATTTTATAACTATAAATACATTGACAATTTTCAACTGTATTATTAAATTTATTTAATGTATTAAATGTATTAATTGTATGAAAATTATTACATATTATTGGTGATTTATTTAGATGTATATTATTACATACATCTAATTTAATATTATATATCTTATTATTATAGAAGATATCTTTATTTAATAAATTATTATCTAAAAAGAGATAAATTAAAAAATGTATTAATAGATTCATTAATATAATTTATAAAATTTATATAAAACAATTATATGAATTATAGACAAAATATATTTAATAACGAATATATTGATTCAATAAATCCTTTAATTGGAGGATTTATAAGATCAAATACAATTAATCCTTTAAAACCACCACCCCCGGAATATGATAAATATATGAATTCTGAAAAATCATTTTTAAAAGAATTAAATAAAAAGCAATCACTTGAAGATATAAAAAAAATTCTTGATTATTTTATGCCTATTCCAAACTTATATAATGATTATAAAAATAATATGATATTAATAAATGATAAAAATTATGTTTTGATAAATTATAAAAAAGATGAAGATTTTGATTTACTTAAATTAACAGATGATTTTCAAATTAAAAAATTAGAAAAACCATATCCAGTTATAATAGAAGATAATTTATTAATAGAAGATATGGATTCAGCAACAAAAATTCATGATATGTTTGAATCTTATTATTTATTTAAAACAAATTTTTTTATAGATTTTGTAAAAATTAATTCATCTAATGATGAATCAAAATATTACTTTAATACATTAAAAAATATATTATATAAAATTGATACAAAAAATGATGAAATAAAATACGATGATTCAACTGATAATTTTTGGCAAAAAATAATATTTATGAATATATTACCTGATATAATAAAAATTTTAGATAAATTTGATGATTCTGATCAAGCTAATTTCAAAATTAGAGATTATGAAAAAAAAATAATTAAATTTAATGAATCAGATCCAGTGAGTGTTAAAAAAGATACATATATACTTACAAATAAGACAGGAAATACTACAGATCCGACTATACCTCCTCCAGAAACTATGAATAGAACAGGAAGGATTTTTAAAAATAACGATTTTGATAAGAATAAAGAAGAAAACTTGTATTGTATAAAATTTGATACTAAAGAAAAATTGTATGGAATTAATATTCCAAGTTATGAAATATCATATAATTATAAAGATAGTTTTACAGGAGATTTTTCAAAATCAGATAATACAGATAATAAACTAATTAATTTTGTATTAAGATGTAAAGAAGATACAATAATTCCTGATAATGTTAAAGATAAATTCAAAGATAAACATAAAGCAATTAGTATCTTAGAATATAATATTAGGACAAAATTAAAGGATATAGTTGAATCAGAAAAAGATACAATTCTAAAAATAGTATCATATATCTATGATTATGTTGAAGAAAATCCAAATTTAATAGATTCTTTTAATTATGCTTGTTTTATTAATCAATATGATTATTATTTTAATAGGAAAAATGATAAAGATCTTAAGCCGTTGAATTATCTTATAAAAAAAGATGAGGACGCAATTAAACAATTATTAGTATTTGAATTAGTTTATAACATATATATATTATATAAAACAAATAATGAATTTAAATCAACGTCGCCATCTAAAATAAGTCAATATTTGTTATTTGATTATTTTTTAGGTTGTTCTGAAAAAAACAAATATTTACGTTTTAATGTAAGACAAACATTAATATCAATTCGAAATAATGGAATAGATAATAATAAAAGTATTGATTTACAAGCTATTCCGGCAGAAAGTAAATATAAAATATTTATATCAAGTAAGCCATTATTTAAATATATTAAAGAAACTAAAATTGATGTAAATGAAAGTATATCATATACAGATTGTGGAGAAAGATTAATATTAAATACATTAAATTATTTTATAATGGATGATACAGGTAATTTTAAAATAAGAGATACCTGGCATGTTAAGTTAAAAGATTTTTATGGTCTCTATAATAATATAAATATTATAACAAAAGAAGAAACTTTACAAGACATGAAAAATAAATGGGGTAGAGTTATTGAAAATATTCCAGAATTATTTGGACTTGATTTTTATCTACCTGAAAAAAAATATAATATGCAACCAAGTAAGGATAATTTTATAAAGATATTAAAAATATTATTAGGATTAGATTTTAAAACAGAATACATAATTGAACAAATATTTAAAATATTAGATCCTTTAATTAATGAAGATGATATTAAGATATATAAAAAAAATAATTATGATTGTATAGAATATAAAGATATATTATTAGAATTAAAATCAAATCATGCTGAATTTAAATTGTTATCACTACACGATGAAAACAAATATTTAAATGAATTTAAAAGTTCTTACAATTTAACAAAAGTTAAATCAAAAATAATTGTATTAGCAAATCAATCATTAAAGAAACAAAAATTTAAAGATGAAATTAATATTTTATTTGGAAAATTAGTTTTTTAGATCTTATTAATAGCATATTAAAAAATTGATTTATTAATTTTTTAATCACACTACTTTCTTATTATCAATAAACCAATTTAAGATGTATCATTTTACGTTTCTAACTCGAACATTATCGAGTGGTTTTGAAAACGGATTTAAGAAGAGTTTTGCGACACTTGAAGAGGCAGCAACTTACATTCACGATGAATGGTATCCATCATTTTGTGAAGATTATGAATTTCCTGGAGAGTGGGATGAAGAAGATATGGGGCGGCCGTTCCTAAAAAAAGATGAGCTAACATTAGAAGCAATTAAAGCAAAAATGCAAAATAAACGTAGTTTAATTCTACTAGATGCCTGGAGTAACTATGCTGCTCTAAGACCGTTTGAAGTGCTACTTGAATTTTATTAATTATTTTATTATGAATATTATTAATTTAGTTATAATTTTATTATATATAATTAATATATAATGCCAAAAGGAGGAGACCCTACTCAAATATCAAACGAATTAGATAAAGTAAAATCTATGTCAAAAGAATTATGTTCAACTGAAGCATCTACAGCAATTGGATCTAAAATAGATTATGTTAAAGATGGTTTAAAATCATCTAAGAGTAAATTAAGTCAAGTAGATCAAAATATTGTAAGAACTGAATTAAGAGTTTTACAAAATTCTACAAATGCTACAAATGCTTCTTGTGGCATAAAAAAAGATGAAATGACAAAATCCATTAATAATATATCAAAAGTTGCCTTAGGCGAAATCGCAGATGATTCAGCAGCAAAAGCAGAAGCCGCAAAAAAGGCAGCTTCGGAAGCAAAAGCTGCGGCTGACGCCAAAGCTGCTGCTGACGCTAAGGCAGCAGCAGCAGCGAAAGCAGCTGCTGATATCAAGGCGGCGGCAGCTGCTAAAGCCGCGTCCGAAGCTAAAGCAGCATCAGAAGCCAAAGCCCAAGCTGATATCAAGGCAGCAGCAGCAGCAAAAGCTGCTGCAGAAGCTAAAGCTGCGGCAGAAGCTAAAGCAAAGGCTGATGCTCAAGCCGCTGCCGAAGCAAAAGCCAAAGCAGAAAAGAGAGCACAAATTGAAAAGAATGTAGCTGAAGCAAGAGCAAAACAAGCAAGTGAAGCAGCAGCAGCGAAAGCCAAAGCAGATGCTGAAGCAAGTGCTAAATTAGAAGCTGCCAGAAAACAAAGAGCTACAAGCCCTGGAATTGTTTTCAAGAATCAAAAAAATATTAATATGTTAAATAAGTTAGGTGTTAAAACAAATTCAAGTGAAATTTATGATGCGAAACAAAAATTATCTGAAATTAATAATAAATTTAAGGATAATACTGTTTCGAATTTAAAAAAACCAGCAGGAGATCGTGTATTAGTTGATGTAAATACAACTGATTTTACTCAATCTGGTAATACAAAAATTGAATTTGAACATAATAAGCAACAAAGAAAAATATCTGCTTTAGAATTAAAACCTGAAAAATTAGATCCTAAAGAACACATCTATCAATATGGAGGATGGAAAGCAAAGTATCTTAAATACAAAGCAAAATACATGAAATTAAAAGAAGAATTAAGCCTTTAATTTGTGATTATTATGATAAATTTATATCATAATAAAAATATATTTATTTTATATTTTTTTATATATTTTTTTAAAATTAAAAAAATCTGCGATCATTCCAAACCCATATTCCTGGTAATTTTATAATCTCATCAGTTTTATATTCAATTTCTTTTGATCTAAATTTGAGTATGGGTGGGCCTGTATATTTTATTTCCCAATTAGCACCTCTATTACATATTTTAGTAGCAAAATCTTGAAAATCTTCTTCTGTTATTTCAAGGCTACCTGTTTCATCAAATAAATTCATTATTTTTGATCCAAGATCTTTAATTCTTCTTATAGCTAATCTAAAAGGTTGGCTTCCAGTTCTAAGCTGATAAATTTTAGCTTTAAAAGATTTACCTTTTTCATTTATATATCTACCTTCAAAATAGTTTTTTATTATTGGTCCATCACCGTCAACGGTTTTACCGGAATAAGATAAAAATTCTTCTTCCCCTCCATCTTGAGTTACATTTTTTAAATCTAAATATTTTTGTTTATATTTTTTATATTTTAATTCAAGTGACATATGTATATATATATATATATATTTTATATTTATATGAAAATTAAAGGAAGAATTAAGCCTTTAATTTATTTTTCATATTCTTAGCCCATATAACAATATCATCTTTATTATTATATGTATGATATCCAACATATATTGATGGAAATAAGACTATAATTGGAAGATGAGTATAAAATTTATTTTGAATAGCAAAACATAACCCTGCTCCAAGTAATAGATTACGTGTTGGCCCAAAAGCATAATTATAGATTAATCTGGTTGATTCGTTACTAAATTTTGAAGTCATATATAAATAATTTATTAATAATTATTTATATGAAAAAATTGAATTCTTTTATGTTTAGCTCTTTAATCAAACTAATCTAAAACGCAAGAATGGACGCCGTTCACAGTGAGCCAGGTCTTTACGTTGCATACACAAGTATTCCAATTGGTCATGAAAAGAAGTTTGAATGGATTCATCAAAAGGGAGGGAAATGTGGGCATTTTGAGGTTCCTACACTTTTTTACCGACTAAAGATGGCAGAGGAACTTACGCAGGATGAGATTTTTGTTAGTGAAATAAAATCTCAAACAATAGTTGCTACTTTTGGAGATATGCGTTATCTCGACAGGCTACCAAAAGCACTTCATAAGTATTTTGATTATACTCTTGTATTAAGATCAGATGACGAAATACAAATAAAAGTTAATGCTGCTGAAATAAATAAGAAACCTTTTGGCGATTTTTATAAAAAGAATATTATGCGAAATAATTTTCCAATCAAATTTTAATAGCACCTTATATGGTTTTTATTTTTATGGACTAGAAATTTATTTCCTTTTTGGAGTGGAGGTTCGATTCCTTCAGATGTCGTTCTTTTTTAATTTATAAATAATAATATTTTTTTATAAATTATTATATAATGAAAATTGATGATTATGAAATAATTAAAAAAATAGAAACTGGTGGTATGGGAAGTGTATATTTAGTTAAAAAGGATAAAAAAGAATATGCTTTAAAAATAGAAAAAATTTTGGAAAGTGAAGTTAAAAAAGATTTATCATCTGTAGTTTGGAGAGAGATTCATTTTGCTACTAATTTCGGAAATTTATATCCTGATCAATTTATGCAATTATATGAATATGATATTATTGATGATTGTAAACATTATCAAGAATATACTGGTAATAAAAAAGAAAAACAAGAATATATGGAAAATAGAATAAAAAGTAAATATTGTTCAAGAAAAATATATTCCTTAATTGATATTGAATTAAGAAAATTAATACCTAAATTAAAAAATCAAAATGAAATTTATTCTATTATTATTCAAATAAGTTATGCTATATATTTAATGAATAAACATGGATATACTCACAATGATCTACATACTGGTAATATTGGAATTATATATACAAATAAAAAATACTTAAAGATATTTGATGAAGATATTCCTACATATGGATATCAAGTAAATGTAATAGACTATGGAATGATTTTACATAGTCATTTTAAATTAAAAGATAAAGATATGTATGGATATAATGAAAATATATTATATGAAGAATCTATTAAAGGTGAATTAAAAAAATGTTTATCAAGATTATTATTTGATCATTCAATTATACGCGACATTTTTAATAATAATAATACCTTTAATACTCATTTTAATGAACTACGTGATAAATTTTATGATAGTAATAAAGGTAAAGTATTACAAAGTATAACAACTAATAAAGATGATGTATTTTATTTATATATAATGATAAATCCTCTAGATTGGGAAAAATTATTTTTAGGAAAAGATTTTAAGAAATATGTGCCAATTCACAAATTATTACAAACAGATGATTGGATTTTTATATTAGAAAATACACCAATAGAAAAACCAGAAAATATAAAAGATATAATATTATATTTTATGATGAAAATGAATTAAATAATTATAAATTTATTCAGATTTTCTCTTACAACACATTCCAAAGATATATTTCCAAATGATTTTAAATATTGACTCTTCTTCCCTAACCTCTTCCTCCGCACCTTCCTCTTCCCCTAACTTAGAATATGTATAAAAGTCATCAGTATAGATCTTATTATAATTATTAGTTGATAAATCTGAACAGCCTGGATACTTATATTGATTATCAGATGATTGAAATTGTATGGGGCCATCATATGGTATGTTTTCTGGAATATCCTTTCCATTATCTAATAATCCATTTCGTAATATATCATATCTATACATCGCGCCATTAGGATTAATTACATTACCAAATCCATCATCAATAAATAACCATTTCATAAAATCACCATCAGCAAGAGAATATTGTGCTGATGTAGTTTCTACGGGACCATTTGTTATATACCAACGTTGAGATAAGATATATTTATCGGTAACAATCCATGGATATACTAATCCAGCATGTTGAGATGGCTTTTTTTTATCATCATCTTTATTACTATCACTATTAATAAATTGATTTCCAGCAAACAAAAAGCTACCAACTAAATCATCATCACTATTTCCAAATGATTCAACATGAGCATAATCTGGATGATAATGCCAAACTTCATCATTGGCAAATATACGCGCTCCCTTACCGACATCCCCTGTATTAATTCCACGAATACGTTTATTATAAACCTTGTATGAGATTGGATTAAAAATCCATCCAAATGGAGAATCCTGTTCTAATCCATGATCTGGATCATATCCACCATCACAGATATTATAGATATTCCAAATCTTTATTTTTGCCATTTCACTAACAGTTATAAGATTTCTAAATTGTCTTCCATTTTGTTGAACCATTGAAAAAAATACAGTTGAATCAGGTTCAGGTATATCAATATCAATTAAATCTCTTAGGGTATAACTTTTATCCTTATATTTAAAATCTTGATCTCTGTATGTTTGAGGATCATCATACATAAAACTAAAATATTTATGAATAGCATCACATGTATATTTATTTCTTTCAGATAGATGTGTTTGATCTACATCTAATTGTAATTCTGGATTGTCTTTAAAGCTTTTAGAATTATCAGTTAGATAATCAAGAGTAGATTTAAAAATAGATAACCCAATTTCAGCCGCCATAGCAACTTTAGCTGGAACACCTACTTCTGGAAGTATAATACAGATAACATCAATTCCTAAATCAACCCAAATTTTCCAAGTATCACTTTGTGGATCTGCTGGTGGGTTACTAACAGCAATCTTTAAAGTATTAATTACATCATTGATGACATATTGTTGTTCATCATATGTTTTTTGGGTATAATCCATTATTCTGGATACATTAACTTTAATCTTTGAAATTTCATCTTTAGTTAATTTTGGTGATGTTGGAGGATTTGGTGGTAAGGGATGAGGAGGTCCTGGAGGATATAATTCTAATATGGTTTTAATTTCTACGGAATATTCATTTGGATCATTTCCATCACAACCCTTGCTGTCAATATATGATGTATATATACCAATACCTTGATATTTTTTATCTTTAGCAAATTTAGTTATATCTAAGGCATCTGATAAAGATAATTTATGTTGATTATTATCAATATTAGTGTTATCAATACCAGGTTTTAAAATTATGATAGTCTTATCTGGATTTATATTCCAATAAGTTGGATTCAAATTACTACTATAGTAATTAATATCATAATATATTTGATCGGTATAACTATTATCTTTATTAATGTATAAATCATGTTCCATAACTTGCCAAGCATTTATATTATCAATAGTTGATTTAATTAATTGATATTCATAATTATTAGGAAGCCATGCTTGAGCTCCAGTTGTTAATGTTATATATAATTTTGGATTAATACTTCTTAAAGTATTAATTAATAAAGAAATATTATTAGTAAAATAATAAGGAACATCCGAAGAATCTCCCATATTAAAATCTACACCATCAAACTTATACTTTGTTAATAATTTATTAATATTATTTGCTAGTTGTTCTGGATTAGCATATAATTCTGAATTACCAAAATGATTTGGTCCTCCAATAGATAAACTAATTTTAGACTTAATATTATCGTTCTGAACAACTTTTACTAAATTTATTATATCATCTGATGACATATTATCAATACCAGGAATAGTCTCAGCATCTGGATCAGTAATATTAAAATTAGCAAATCCTAAAATTACACGAGTATTATAATTAAGAATAAAATTAGTTGTTAAATCATTAATTTGATCAGAAGGATTTTTATCTGAACTATTAACATAAATTGAAAAAGACATATATATATTATATTTATGAATTTATAAATGTAATATTAACTTATTATTTATTATATTTTTGATCTAAATGTAGAACCGGTATATAACGGTATTTAATTATATCTTAATTTAAGCTATTTTTTAATTGTAAATATTTTTGTTTATACTTTAAATATTTCTTTTCATAGCCGCCTAAATAAACATTAGATACTGTTGCTGATACAACTTTACAGATAGGACATTCACGATTTCCTTTAGTAGTAAACCATTCATGAATACAATTTTCATGGAATGTATGACCACAACCTAATACTTTTATTCTTTTTGGATTATTAAAATTAATATTATAATCTTTAGATTCTTGACATATTATACAATCTGATGTGTTTATTCGTGGTGGTAGTGCTGCTGGCGGTGGTGCAGGAGCAGCACTAGCAGCAGGAGAAACACGAGCAGCAGGAGCAGCAGGACCACGCTGCTGATGGCGGAGACGTATCTCATCAGCTTCTCTACGTCTATTTCTTATCTCAGCATCAGCTTTTCTATATCTTTGCATTTGTTCTTCATCATCAGTATCCCAATAATTCGCAAGATGAGGGTCAGCAGCTATAGCAGAAGCAGCACGAGCAGATAGAGCAGCACGAGCTTCTCTACGTCTACGATAGTCTTCATCTTCTTCGTCAGAATCTGAAGGAGGATGAGCACGAGCAGCTGAAGCAGGAGCAGGAGCAGCACTAGCAGCATGGACAAGAAGACCTTGCTGCTGATGTTGGCGAACGAGCTCAGCAAGAGCTTTTCTATTTCTATCTTCTTCTTCTTCAGGGTCAGAATCTATAGGATAAGGACCATCACCCCACCAATTACTAGGAGCACGAGCAGCTGGAGCAGGAGCAGCACGAGCAGCTGGAGCAGGAGCAGCACGAGCAGCTGGAGCAGGAGCAGCACGAGCAGCTGGAGGGCCATGCAACTGAAGGAGATGCGCAAGAGCTTCATCACGATCAGCAAGAAGAGCAGCAGCTACTGGAAAAAGAAAATTTTGATCTGCTCTGGCAGGTATATCCTCTCCCCATCCTTTAACAGTCCCATCATCTAATAATGCTAATGAATATGAATCTCCAGCAGCAATTTGAATGATAAATTTTCCTATAGATAAATAATTTTTATCAGCTCTTTGACCAAATTCATTACTTCCCCATCCTCTAACAATATCATTATCTAATAATGCTAATGAATGACTTGCTCCACAGGCGATTTGAACGATTCTTCTCCCCTCTGCTAAGAAATTTTGACCTGCTGTTTGAGGTAGATATTCTTCATCATCCTCTCCCCATCCTTTAACAGTTCCATTATCTAATAATGCTAATGAAAAATTCACTCCGGTGGCAATTTTAGTGATTCTTCTTCCCTGAGCTAAAAAATTTTGATCATCTACTTGAGAAAAAATATTTTCTCCCCATCCTCTAACAGTTCCATTATCTAATAATGCTAATGAATGGTTTTGTCTGGCAGCAATTTGAGTGATTCTTCTCCCTTCGCCTAAAAAATTTTGATCTTCTGTTTGTTCCTCATTCGCTCCCCATCCTCTAACAGTTCCATCATCTAATAATGCTAATGAATGCTCACTTCCACAAGCTATTTGAGTGATTCTTCTCCCTTCGCCTAAGAAATTTTGATCCGCTCTGGCAGGTATATCCGCTCCCCACCCTTTAACAGTTCCATCATCTAATAATGCTAATGAGTGCTCATATCCACAAGCAATTTGAATGATTCTTCTTCCCTGAGCTAAAAAATTTTGATCAGCACTTTGACCTTTATTATTTTCTCCCCATCCTTTAACAGTTCCATCATCTAATAATGCTAATGAATGATTTGATCCACAAGCAATTTGAATTACTTTACCAGTAGCCATTATAATCTTATATAATATAAATTATATAATATTTTTATTAAAACAAAAATACTTATAACGCTATCGTAAAAAGATAGTATTTAATTATATCTTAATTTAAGCTATTTTTTAATTGTAAATATTTTTGTTTATACTTTAAATATTTCTTTTCATAGCCGCCTAATTTAACATCTGATACTGTTGCTGATATCTTACCACATACCGGGCATTTACTACTTCCTTTTTCAGTAAAGTAAGTAGTAATACAATCATTATGAAATTCATGTCCGCAATCTAATACTTTATTATTTCCCATTTTCCCACATATTGTACAAGCAAAATTTTTTCTCATTTCTTCTAACTTCATTGGTCTACTGTTACAGGCATATCCATTACATAATATATCTGTGCCTTTAATTACTCCCGCCGCAATTTGATTTTCTCTTTCAGTCGCCATTAAAAATATTATATAATATATATTATAAAATTTTTTTTTTTTATTTACTATATTTCTTTAACCATTCTGAATATACTTTCATGGCTTCTTTCATCGCTTCAGTTTGATGAGGATGATATTTTGCTCTATTATACATAGTTAGGACAACTTGTTTTTGATAAGTTAGATCTCTATCTTTTATAATCTTTATAGTATCTAATGCTTTTTGTTTATCTTTAAATCCTGTTCCTTTGGTTGATGTTTGAGGATGATCATCTTTATATAAAGAATAATTGATCTTTTTAGAAGTCTTTTTAGAACTCTTTTTAGAATTCTTTTTTGAATTCATAATTCTATATATTAGTCTACAGAAAAAAATTGAAAAAAAAATCTATATTAGGTTCCATTAGCTGTTCTCTTACCCCCGCCC
>Ga0214921_10003285_pt1 | contig 24974 bp, 11 predicted proteins | sample LL1505_MetaG_FD_177992 | JGI IMG/M metagenome (GOLD analysis project Ga0214921, IMG submission 177992) | Freshwater microbial communities from Lake Lanier, Atlanta, Georgia, United States - LL-1505 | ecosystem: Environmental > Aquatic > Freshwater > Lake | place: USA: Georgia | collected...
TCATAAATAAATTCATTTATTTTATTTTTAGATTCATTGTCATTTACATCGTTTGATAATTTTAATTTTGATTTAATTATTGGTGTTATATTTTTTACTTCATTGGGGTCAGTTAATAAGTCAATACACATAGACCTAAAATTAGTAGCAAAATTTGACTGCTCCGGACTGTAAAATCCTAAATTGCGACTTTCGGTGCTATAATAATTATTTTTATTCCAGTAAAATCCATTGGAAAATGCTCTAAATATAGTTTGGTTATTGGGAATGATTTTTTGAATATAATAATCAACAAGATCCATAAGTGGGTTTTCCAGATTGAGAGTAATATAATTTTTGCTTTCTGTTTTACTTTTAATATTTTTACCAATAATTGGAACATTATCTTTGCCAAATAATTCACCTAATATTTTTTTGATATTGCTTGAACTTGCTCTAATAATTTTTTGTCCTTCAATGTAAGAAAACCTACTTCTATCAACAATGTCTGAAACATAATATTCACCAACTTTAAATATTTCAAACGCTTTAAAATCATTATAAACTATTTCTTCTGCTATTTTATTAACAAACAAAACAATCATTCTTGTTGTTAATGCTAAATAACATTTATCTCTATTCCAAGTGCAATGAGGATTTCTAGAACATTGGTCTATATTTTCGTGAATAGCACACGTCTCTCTGTCATTATTTGGTTCATATTTTATAATATTAGGAATTTTACTTACTTTATGGATTAATTTTTCATACTTGCCCCCTACTTGAAAATCATCTTCTTTAATATTTGCGATTTCAATATATTTTTCGTGTAAATGTGGGTCTATTAATTTATATATCATAAGGCGAACTTTATGTATTTTGTCTTTATGTGTCATTTTAGACATTACAATATCATCTATCTTTTTGCGCAAAGTAATATTCTCACTATCTGTTATAAAATTGCTAAATGTTAATCTAAAAATTTGATACGCTTCTTCTGTAAATATATTCTCATTTATTTGCTGTATTCTCTCATCTATCTTTATATTTGTAGAACCTTTTTCAATTTCAATATCAATTTTAGACAATAATGACTTTTTAATGTATAACAAATTAAGTTTCTTTAATTTAGATAATTCAATAAATTCTTCTTTTACAGGAATATTTTCTTTTGTATTTGTTATTATTGTTATGACTTTTGCTTTATCATCTTCAATTACATCATAATAAACACCTGTTGCGTATAAATCAATATCCACTGATTTTTTAATTTGAGATAAATATTTTAGTGTTTCATCAAAACTTACAATGTATTTATCAATATTTTTTATAATACTAATATTCCATATTGTTCCAGATGGTCTTGTTGGGATTAGATATCCTTCATTAGTTATAAGAAATTTACATTTATTACGAGTATCAATTACTTGCTGTTTTATTTTTAATTTTGGGTCTTCTAGTTTTTCTATTTCGTGATATATTTTACTCGCACTAAAACTTAGTTTATTGAACATTTTGAGATTATTGTCACCACAATTTTTCATTATGAAATCTAATATGTGTTTTACTATATTTGATGGTTTGTCTTCATAATAAAACATTGTCTCAGTATTGACAGTCTTATCATTTTTATTTTTTTTTATTACTAAAATAATTGGATAATAAGTTTTATTATCTTTTACTATAATAATCGTTGGTCTTTTTGGGTTCATAATATTATAAATACTATCTTCATTTATACATTCTAAATTGAAATCATCAATAATTTTATCTTTTTCTAATGTTTTTTTTACAACTGAGTAAATTCTTTTAAATACAACAAGATTTAAACCTTGTTTGTGTAAAACACCCGGAATACAAATAATGTCTTTTACCATTTCAAATTCTAAAAATTTAGATTCTTTGATAAATTTAATGTATTTATCTTTAGTGCCAAAACTTGTTTTAATATCACCTGAATTTAATGAAGTAAAATATTGGGTGCTTTTATCACCTTCGATTGCTTCTATAATTGCTTCTCGTATTTCCTCAATATTTTTATTTATAAGTGGTTCAATCGCATTTAAAAATGTATAATCACTTATTTTAGGGCCATATTTAAAAAAATATCCATCAGTTTGTTCTAGATAATGTTGTCGTCTCTTATTTTTATTATCCATCAATATATTAAAAAATAAATCCATATATTTTGGTAAATATCCATAACGCCCCTCTTGAATTTTATTCGTGTCTTGTAAAATATACAACTTATCACCGACACTTTTATATTCACCTTCAATTGTATCTTTTATTTCTGTCTCATTTCCAAAACATTTATCATAAAATTCTTTTTTTGCTTTATTTTTGGTTTCATCTTGATTTTTCTTAAAACAACAAGGCATACAATGTCCGTAAGGATTTTTTGCTCTTGTTAGAATACCAACAAAATAATTATTTTTATTTTCTTTTGGATCACAAGTATAATAAACAAAATTACCTGTCTTTTCCATTTTACTATCATATTCTGGCAATTTCAATGCTTTTAATATTATCTCTTTTTTATCTTTGCCTTTACCTTCAATATATTTTCTTTCGTAAGTATCTGTTTTTTTATTATAACTATATCCATCTTTTAATAAATCACTTATTGAGGATGAATTATATTGCTGAGGTTGTCTTTTCTTATCACCTGAATTTTGACAATTTCTTGACCATTGATTTTGTCCTTTTTCTGGTTTATAACCAATTCTATGTTTGTCTTTTTTAATTTTTTGTTTAATATTAAATGATAATAATTCATCATATTCAACAACCTCATCTACTTTTGCCCGACTTTTAGCAATATCAGTAAGTTGTGTAAGTATTTCTTTTAATATTTGCCTTTCTTTTTTCTTGTATAAATATGTCTCACTATATAAAAATATTAAGACATTCATAAAATCAATAATTCGATATAATTGGTTCTTATTCCTTGCTCCTGAAATTCGAATTTTATAATTTTCTCGTTTCTTTCCTTGGATGTCAATATTAATGCCTGATGATTTGTATTTAGGAATTTTGTCTAATTTTTTTAATACTTTACGTGATTTCTTAAGATTAGGATATTTTAGTTTCACTCTCATATATTCTTTTGTTGCTTTCTCATCGGTAATATTAAATTCTCGTGCTAATTCTTCAATTAATTTTGATTCATCATATTCATAATGTTTAATAAAATACATGATACGCTGTTCAATTTTAGCAAGATTCTCATAACCAGATATTTTTTTATATCTCAAATAAGTTCCATATTTGGATTTGTCATTCTCATTACTTTTTTTAGATATTCTCTTTTTTGGGTCAATGATTAGAGATATATAAGGATAAAAAAATCTAGAAAAATCTCGTAAATTATTATGTTCTATCACAAATTTTTCTGGTAAGTCAAATTTTTGTATAGTATTAATAAAAGCAAATTTAAATTCATCATCATCAGGAACAAATGATTGATTTTTTGGACTATCTTGATTAATTTTAACAATTAAATTTTTAATATATTTGTAAGTTTTCTTAATATCATCAAGTGTTGCTTTCTCAGTTTCTTGCCAATTTATTTTATATTCTAATCTACCTACTTCATTAATTAATACACTAAGAAAATTATTCCTGTTTTTAGGTTCATTTGCTTCTTTATCCAGTCTAATTTTAAATGTTAATCCATAAAAACCATTTTCGAACCATTTATGTAATGTTTTCATATTATCATCATCTTGTGTATAATTATAAATTTCATCAATGTTATATTTATAGTCTGAACCAGAATCTAATGTTTGATATTGTATATATGGAAAATCTTTGTTTGTCATAAATTCATTAAATACACGATACATATCTATTTTTTTGCTTTTAGTAAGTCTCAAATTTAAGTGAATAACAGAATGAGTAACATAATTTTCCTTAAAAATATGTGTATATTTATCATTTTTTTTCACATCTGAGATTACATCATATATTTTGTTTTGTAAAATTAGATCATTATACAAATTTTCAAAAACAATCTTTGTTCTATTTATTTCTATATCATTTTTATCATTTAGATAATCTATAATATGAGTTATATCCTCTCTTCTAATATTAGGAAAATATATTTTCAAATATAAGTCTTCTAAATTTTTTTTAATCTCATTAGTTGGATTGTAATTTTTTCCAAATTCATTATACACATCTAACATATAAATCTCATTAAATGTAATATAATTCTCATACTCGCTCAATATATTATTCTCATCATCTTCTCTTTTATTTCTTGACCCTGATTTACGTATTATATTTTTTAAATCTGTGAAATTGTCTTTTAAGTGTTCATATAAATGAAATCTATTGTCTGGTTCTACATCAACATCCAATAATTCATTTCTTCTTACCCATTTTTGCCCCAACATAACCTTATTAATCTCATCATTATAAACATATTCACCCCATAAATATTGTCGGGATGGAATAATATATGAGTTCTCACCAAATTTAACATTATTTTTAATCGAACAACAAATCTTATTTTTTATCTCTTTTATTGTATCATCGCATAATATAAATTGATTTTTGACATAATATTTCTCATAAACAAATTTTAATTTTTCAATTGTCATTGATACATCTTTTTTATTGTCAAAATCTAACATTTTTTCATTCTTATTGTTTGTTACATTTTCGTTTAATGTTTTTCTAATCATAAGATTTGTTTTCTCAATATTTTCATCAATTAATACATCATCAGTATAGTATAATTTTTCAATATCATCATCTTTATTTTCTACATCTTCTTTCTTACCTTCACTTTCTTCATTCTCTTCATTTTCTTCACCATCCTCATTTTCTTCATCTTTATTATCTTCTTCATCATTTTCTTCTTCATCATTTTCTTCTTCATCATTTTCTTCTTCATCATTTTCTTCTTCATCATTTTCTTCTTCATCATTTTCTTCTTCTTCATCTTCTTCATCTTCTTCATCATCACTTCCACCACCTTTCATTTTACCATCATTAAATGATTTTCCTAATACATTATTTAATAAGATATATTTTTTAGTTTCCCAGTTATAAAACATACTTTTCATAATTTTTGTATTATTATTTGTATCAATTTCGGTGGATAATAATTTATTACTATCTGTAGTATTATTGTCTTGTTTTTCACTAATATATAAATTGCTATTTGTTCTATTAATTCGTCTATTATGGTCTGTTTTTTTGGATTTATTAGATATTCTTTGTATTTTTTTTTTGAATTCATCTTTTCTTCCCAAAATTGAATTAATAGTTTCATTTTTGGATAACTTAAAATTTGTTTTTTCATTTTCATCACCAAAATTCATTGCTCTTCCTTTTTTTATTGTTTTGCGTTCTAATTCTGTTTTGATTAAAGCATCATAACTATAAATAATTTTTTTTTCAATTCCCTTAGATGTTATAATATGAGTGTCATACCATTCTATGCCATATTTTTTGATAATTTCATTTTTCATACTTTCGGTGTTATTGATTTGTGAAAATATAAATATAATATGATACATATTAAAAAAATACTCATACCATTTGTCACCATATTCTTTTGATAATTTATTCTTTTCAGTTTCATTTAAATTAACAAAAGTTTCATATAAATTTAGATTTTTTATTTTTTGTAATATTTCATCTATTTCAGCACTAACATTGCCAACATAAATATAAATATTATATTGTGTATAGCGATTTTCATTCTTGTATTTCCAAATAACTTTATATGGTTTATCAATTATCATATTTATAATAATTGAATAAAAATATTATTTACTAAACAATGCTATTATCGACTGTCATTCCACAATAATTCGCAGGATTTTTACTATAATCAATTTTATTATATATACCAATCTTAATCGCTTCTAAGCAGAAAAATTTAAATATTTTATTAAATAATGGCGTATGATTGTATTCTGGACAAGCAACGTGTGATATTTCGTGTAAAGCAACATACATTATTAAATTAATATCGTGTAAATTATTTTTATCTATTAATTTTGAACTAACTTTATTTCTTAAACAAAACAATATTTTATCTCCTTTATTTACTGTATAACTTGTATAATTACTATTAAATGGTGTTTCACTAATTATAACACTTTTTATGTTATTATTTAATTGGATAATATATGGTTCATATTCTTTGAATTTATCAATATTAGACATTAAATAAAATGTTAATTTTTTAATATTTTCATTAATTTTTGCTAGCATATTAGATGCCTTATTTTTGTCTTCTCTATTTCTTACTGAATAGTTTTTTTTATCAATAACTGATATGACATTAACCATATCATAATTAGTATATTCATAATACAATATAAATAACACAAAACATACTATTATAAACAATAATAATTTTTTCATATATTAATGCTTTTTATAATTATTTGATTTTGTATTATAAAAACTTTATATATATATAATATAATGGGTAATTCAAATTCAAGTCAAAAAAATACTGTTTTGCCATATAATGATGTAAAGGCATATACACCAAATATTAATTTTTCATTAGACAGTATCCAAACATCACAACCAAATGTCTCAACAGTCCCTGCTCCAATGACAGGTGGTAATAATAGCCGTGTGTCTATTGTACCACAACGCAGACGATATGCGATTGATTCCGAACAACCAAAATCTGGTGGTAAATATGTTTCAGCAAAACAAGATACACATCTGAACTCAGATGAGTATAAATATATTAAAAATATGGTTTATTCTGATTTAGTCAATAATAACCAAAATGGTGGTGATGGTTCATTATATTCAGAAACAACCCAAGATGGAGGCACTGTATATTCAGCAACATCATATACTCAAAATGGCGGTGGTTCAGTATATTCAGACACAACTCAAACAGGGGGCACTGTATATTCAGCAACGTCAAATACTCAAAATGGAGGTGGATGTGGATGCGCATCAGCAAGTGAAAACACTGTTGAATATTCAGCAACATCTAATACACAAGAGGGGGGTAATGTATATTCTGCTACATCCGCTACAAACCCAGAACCTAAACACAACAATCCTGATAGTTATTCTGTTGGTGGTTCAGCAATAATGAGCGAAACATCATTGTTTAATACAGAGAAAGATATAGCAGAAGTACAACAATATATTGATACGTTAAAGGCACAAAATGGTGGTAATGACAATAATGATAATACTGTCTATTCAGCAACCAGTCGCAATCTAGATTTTGATGGTATAATGACAGGAGGACAAGAACCATCCAGCACTAGTTCATCAACTAGTTCTTCATCTAGTTCATCATCTGGTTCAAGTTCAGATGATTCATCCTCTTCCAGTTCAACTAATGAAACCGAAACCTCGAAAAAAAAACTTCCCAAACAACAAACGCGAACAAGTAATCTAACTTCTAGTACCCAGACTTCTAGTGCCCCAACTTCTAGTTACCTATCATCTAATACTCAAACATCAAGCACTCAAATGTCTAGCGCCCAAAATAATAAGAGCACAAATGGAGTGAAATATTCTTCAAGTGATATCTTCAGTAGTTTATCAGGAGGTTCTGAGTATTTAAATACTATGAGAAACAGAGACAGAATGCATTAATAAAAATATTTTAATCACGTATTTCAGTGCCAACCGGCATTTCTTTTATTGTTGTAAGTTCAAGAACAAAAGAATGGTCTACATTGTCAAAATCATATGGTTTATTATCAGGTGTAAAAAACGAAAAATTAAATTTTTTTATCTTTCTTAAAGGAGCAGAATATATAACAGGTGTATCAGCAAAAGTGTCATATATCAATTGTTGTCCATTTGGATTATCCATATTAATTCTGTAAAAAAAATAATTTTTGTTATTAATTTTTGATATAGCATTATTAACAATCATAACATTATCATTTACTTCATTACAATACATGAGAACATACGCAGGTGGGTCTAATTTTAATTTCTTGTTAAAATCATTTGGTTTTGTTATCTCATTAATATATAATGTATTTGGATTGATTGTTGTAGCATATTGTGTTATCGAATTATTGTCACCAACATTGTTAAATCCAAGAATATTTCCCATCGTATTAGGTTTGTCAAAATATATTCTAAATGGTGAAATCCACACAACTTGGGCGTTAGGATTTTGTATAGTATTTGTTATTATAGATGGTATTGTTGTATAATTTACAATTACGCTATATGTATTTGTATCAATATAAGTCAGCGTGAATATATTATTAATATCAATAGCTGCCAAATATAAATAATCTCTGCTATTTTGTATTTGTATTGTATCTCCATTATTAAAAGGATGATTAATATGTTGAATTGTTAAAACATATGCTAACTCGCCAGTTTCTGAAACACCATTTAAACTATTTGCTCCAGCATCAACTGGCGCTATGGATTTGAATGAGATAAATGATGAGATAAATTTATATGTTAATAATGATTGTATTTGTATTTCATTATTAATTCTTGATATTACTAATTCATTATTTATATTTTGTTTTTTTGAATTTACTGAAAAAGCAACTTTTAATTCATCAAAAGTGTATGTTTTGGGATATATTAATGAAAATGATTTTATATTAATATCATCAATATTTTGCCAATAAAAAGTATTATTCGTGTCTCCAAATGTGTTATATGAGGTTGGAAAGCAAGAACTAACCATTCTTATTTTAACTATTTTTTCAAAAACATCTCCAAGTTCAAGAATATAATTTGAAGGTGTTGGATTTCCCAGTGTAATTGTATCAATAATACCTAATGTGATTAGATTATTATTTATGTAATCAGGAATTGGAGATGATATACTATATGGTATTTCAAATGTAATATTATTATTATTTGTATTGGTGACTAATTGATATGGATTATTAATATCATTGTTTAGTAATGACAATGGGATTTTTTCATAATCTTGTAATTCAAGAGTTATATCTTGTGAAGGAATTGTATAATATGATAATGTATAAGTCAATGTTCCAACATTAGGTGCGTTATTTTCAATTCCTGACTTAAATATTGTTGGTGTTTTTGCTACAAAATTATAAGGTAATTCAATATCGAAATATGCTTTTGTAATTCCGTCATTTGATAATGCTTGATTTTTAATAATATGTGTATTATTAAGATAATTTATAGAAATATTACCAAAATCATTTGTTGTATTTATTGGTTGAGTAGTAATAGTAATTAAACCAACATCAGCAAACAATTGTAAATAATCAATAATTTGCGGAATGTTATAATTATCAAGAGCAAAATATGCACTGCTTGGTAAATATACACCTTTATAACATAGTGGGTTTTTATTTGCTGGATTATAAGTATTGGTATAACGCCAATAATCATTAGTATGGTCTGATGGGTTGCTTGGATTACCTGGATGTATTATTGCTCCGGTTGGGGGAGGAAATTGACTAACCAACAAATTCGGCCCATATTCTTGATTATCACCAATACATAAATTATATATGTGTATTAGCGCTCCATTTCCATTATTAAATAATACATTAGGAACACTATTATTAACCACAGTTAAAAATAACATTGTGCTTCCACAATTAATTTTAATATTATTTAAAATATCACCTTTAAAACCAGATAAACTAACACTATTATTAGTAACGATGTGTATTTGTTGTGGATCATATTGTATCCGCATATAATTATCACTTAATTGATTATATATTGCTTGTAAAGTATAAATTGTAGCAAATCCATATTCATAACCCTGATATTTTTTATGCCCAATTGGATCAGTTATATCTACATAAATAAAAATACTTACATATGAAAGAGGGAATCTTACAAAAGATGGATAATAATTTATAACTGTTTGTGTTATGTTAAATACTCCTCTTAGAGAAACCAAAAATACAGTATCAGTTGTTGGAGTTATTGACATTGTTGGTGGAGTAAATATAGCACTTGTTCCTACCTCTGTTATAAATAGCTGTCGTGTATTGATAAAAATTTGTTGTGTATTATAGATAAGAGTTGCATTACATAATTGATTATAGAATTGTGTAAAAACGCCAAACTTATTTACTTGAACAAAATAAAATAATAATTTATCACTAATTGGAACTGGATAAAAAAATCCTAATGAATTTGGAGGTATGTATTGTTCGGTTGAATGCCCTGGTGTTGGATATGGCTTAAATCGATTATTTATAACATCCCCTTCGCTAAAAACTGGATATAAATACTCAATTAGTGACACATACCTAAATGTTATTGATTTGCCAACTAAACCGTCTAATACAATTTTGTCTCCCACTCCAACATCATAAGTATTATTCACATATAATGTTACATCAGTGCGATTAGGATTTGCCCCAGGTTTGAAACTTATTTTTGACACTTGTGGATATTTAGTAATGTTATAAACATCTTGTCTTATTCTTGTAGAACTATCAATATTCACATAATTTGATACATACTTAATTTTATGTTTATTTATCAATCCCTTTTCTTTCATTGAACCCGTGTGTAAATCATAACTATTACTGTCTTGTTGTTTTTCAATATCTGTTTCAAAATCTCTGTAATCAAACCCTCTATCCACGTGATTTACTGTTGGATTATACAAATCGCCTAGTGTATCAGTTTCTGTATTATGTTTTTTCTTATTATAAACATTATTTTTATTTTGCCGAATAAGTTTTTCTAATGACATTTTATTATAATATTATCATTATTTATTTAACTTGAAGAAATACACAAGAAAAATGAAAAAATGTATATATTGGTAAAGTTATTAATTTATTACAATTAATAAACTATGTTTCATTTTCCTAATTCGTGTTTGGCTGATTCTATATTACATTTGCCCAAAAAATTATTTTTTCCCAAATTATCCACTAATCTTTGTAGAAGTCAGGATTGCTACACCAAATTTGGCCACATATGTTCTGTAAGACTGGGAAAAAGAAGACCACATTTGGTTCTGCCACAACAAGACACCTCGCATAAAAAATGCTTGATGTTCATTTTATTTGGTGATTTGAAATTTGACATCCACGAATGGTGTGTGCCACAAATGCAACGTCAAGAAGAGAATCAAATTTACATTGGTTCTTGGATATTCTTGTTTTTTCGCCAAGAGTTAGATCGCATTACAAATGAGGACGCTCTTTTGAGCATTATGTGGGATTTTCTTTTCTCTGATTTTTGCCTATATAAAGCGTATGATGCGTTGTGTGCGAATACACTACTACGCAACAAGCAATGGAATGAAATCACTCCCACAACATTACTGTCAGCATTTAATTCTACCAAACCTGACTATTTTGAAAACTCACAATATGTCGACTATATTCAGGGGACGCTTGTAGGATATATTCATACAATAAAAAACACTTGTGCGAAACTTGGTAATAAGGACGTGCCCCAAACACCTGAAGAAAGAGCAATACTTATTGCTAAAGTACAAAGTACAATTCGTGAGTGGGAACGCATCGCACGTATGCTATATATGGCATTCTTGGCATCCCCAATATGTATCATATCTACTAAAATATGATAAGATTGATTAATTTATAATTTTTTATAATTATTTATTTCACAAATAATCATAAAAAATTGAATTTTATACAGGTTAAAGCATACATATAATATGTATCAATTACTAAAATGACAACTCCATCTAAAACTATTGAAGAAACATTTAAGAAGACCAATCTTAGAGACCATATTTTGGACTTACCTGATACTTATATTGGTAGAACACAAATTGATGAAATATCAATGTTTGTATTTGATGAAGAGACTGAAAAAATAAAAGAAGAGATAATAAAATTTTCACAAGGAAAATACAAAATATTTGACGAGATTATTACGAACGCTCGTGATAGTAGTGTAAGAGACAAATCTTGTAAAAACATATCTGTTAATTTAGATAGAAAAACTGGATATATTACAGTATGGAATGATGGTTCGGGAATTCCAGTTTGTATTCATAAAGACCATAATATTTATGTTCCAGAGTTAATTTTTGGTAATCTATTGACATCACAAAATTATAATCAAAAGGGAAAGACAGTTGGGGGTAAAAATGGATATGGAGCGAAACTGACAAATATATACTCAAAAGAATTTATTGTTGAGACAGTTTCTTATAATGATACTGACACAACTAATAAGAAGAGAAAGAAAGTATTTTACAAACAAAAATTTAGCAATAATATGAGTATTACTGAAAAACCAGAAATAAAAACTGATATTAGTCAAAGCGCACTAACATATACTAAAATTACATATTTGCCAGATTACAAAAGATTTGAAATGTCAGGTATGAGTGATGATATGTATAAATTATTGATTAAAAGATGTTATGACGTTGCGGCTTGTACAAGAAATGTTAAGTTTATGCTAAATGAAAAAGAAATAAAATTCAAGAAATTTGATGATTATATTAAATTGTATTATGAAGATACACCTGATGAAAAACCTAAGATTACTTATGAGAAATTTAATGACAGATGGGAAGTTGGCATTGGTTTCAATAAAAATATTGGGGATAGACACGTAAGTTTTGTCAATGGTATTTCTACATTTCAAGGAGGAACACATGTATCTTTCATTATGAATAATGTTGTTGATAAAGTTAAGGCATACATTAAGAAAGATAAAAAGCACAAGGATTTGACAATTAGCACAGCAACGGTTAAACAATATCTGACATTTTTCATTAATTGTGTTATTGAAGACCCAGGATTTAATTCACAAACAAAAGAATTTATGAATTCAAAAACAAGTGATTGGTGCAATTGTAATATAAACAATACTAAATGTAAAGATACCAAATGTGAAATAACAGATGAATTTATTGAAACTTTGTGTAAAAATGGATTAATGGAAGAAGTAATTAAAATGTCTCAATTTAAAGAATTACGAGAACTTGACAAGACTGATGGCAAAAAAGTGTCTAATGTTAGACATATTGACAAACTTATTGATGCTGAATTAGCAGGTTCAAGAAGGTCTCAAGAAGCAACAATATTTTTTTGTGAGGGAGATTCAGCAAAAACATTTGTTGTAGCAGGATTATCAGTATTGGGAATTGACAAATTCGGTGTATTTCCATTAAAAGGAAAAGTATTAAATGTTAGAAATGCTACCCCTAAACAAATAATGGAAAATAAAGAATTCATTGATATTAAAAATATCTTAGGATTAAAACAAAATTTCAAATATACAGACACAAGTAAATTACGCTATGGAAGAGTAATAGTAATAGCAGATCAAGACCCGGATGGTTCTCATATTAAGGGATTGGTTATGAATATGTTTGAATATTTCTGGCCAGAATTATTAAAGATAAATGGATTTTTCAATACATACAATACACCAATTGTGAAAACTTGGAAGAAAACAGATAAAGCAAAAAATAATATCTTAAAATTTTATTCAACAACAGAATATGAGAGATGGCAAAAAACCCAAGAAAATCCAGACTTATGGGAACATAAATATTTTAAGGGGTTGGGAACTTCTGATAATAATGAAGCAAAGAATTCATTTTATGATTTTCAAGATAATTTAATGGAGATGATATGGGAGACTGGAATAAATACAGAACAAGAAAATTCAGAAAATTCAGAAAATTTAGAACAAAAAGAATGTCAAGAAGAAATAAAACACGAAAAAAGTATATCTCATTTGTCAATACTTAAAGCATTTGATAAATCAAGAGCAAATGAAAGAAAAGAATGGTTACACAAATTTAAAAAATCTAATATGCTAGTGTATCAACCAAAAATGAAAATATCATACAGTGATTTTATTGACAAAGAATTGATATTTTTTTCAAATCTTGACAATGATAGGTCAATCCCAAGTATGATGGATGGACTAAAACCGTCTCAAAGAATGATTATGTTTAGTATGTTCAAGAGAGGGAGACGAGCAAAGGAAATTAAAGTAGCTCAATTATCTGGTTATGTTTCAGAGAATACAGATTATCATCACGGTGAAGCGTCATTACAAGGAGCAATTGTTGGACTAGCACAAAATTTCACAGGTTCTAATAATATTAATTTACTCGAACCAAAGGGACAGTTTGGATCAAGAAGAATGGGAGGCAAAGACCATGCAAGTGCGAGATATATTTACACATCATTAGAACCAATCGCATCAAAAATATTTAGAGAAGAAGATGAGGAAATCTTGATATATAATTATGATGATGGAAAACAAGTTGAACCGGTTAATTACGCACCTATTTTGCCACTTGTATTAATCAATGGATGTTCAGGTATTGGAACAGGATTTTCAACAGATATATTGCCACACAACCCGGTAGAAATTGTTGAAAACTTAAAGAATATTATTAATGGGAAAAAGATGACAGAAATGACACCTTGGTTTCAAGGATTTAAAGGAAGTATTGAAGAAATTGGCAAAAATCAATTTCTAATAAAAGGAAAATATAAGATTGATGGCAATAAAGTTCATATTGAGGATATTCCAGTTATTGATGGATGGTTTGAACCTTATGAGAACAAACTAAATGAAAAAATATCACAAAACAAAGATGATGAAATGAAAATAGAGACAATTAAAAGAAATGATATCTTGCCAAATTACATTAATATGACAGTTATATTTAGAGGAAATGAATTACAAACATTATACAAGAATGACACATTAGAGAAATATTTACAATTAAGTAAAAAAGCGTCAATGACAAATTCACACTTATTTAATGTAGAAAATAAAATGAAAAAATATGATGATCCAGAACATATTATTAGTGAGTTTTATGAATATCGCTTAACAATGTATCAAAAAAGAAAAGATTATTATCTTCAAAAACTGCTAAATGATTTGAATATTGCTAAATACAAAGTAAAATTTATCAAAGCATATATTAATAAAGAAATAAATTTTGCTAACAAAAAAATAGAAACAGTTCATAAATTACTTGAAGACAAAAAATATCCTAAACTATCTTACGACCATAGAGACCCAGAAAATAAGAGAACATTTAGATATTTGACAGATATGAATTTGCTTACTTTAACAGATGAAAAAGTAGAAGAATTAGAAAAAGCAATGGAAAAATGTAAATTGCTATATGATACGTATATGAATACACCTATCAAAGAATTATGGATAAAAGAATTAGATGAATTCTTAGAAGAATATAAATTATGGTTAGCGAATTGGGAAATATACCATAATTCAAATCGCAATACCAAGAAAATTATTAAGAAAAAGACTTAATTATAAGACAAGACTATTATTAATTTTAATCATTAATCTAAAAAGTTGATCCAATATTGCTTTTACTTTATGGCGATTATTACTATCTAATCTATTTGCTGTATATATCAACATTGAAAATATCTCAACAAAATTTTGATCTGCCATTAAGTATTGAAATGCTGGATTATTCATTAATTCATCAAGTTCTTTTCCAATTAAATTATTTGCGATATTTAATGAACCGGGAACATCTAAATTATTATTTAATACTATGAGTGCGTCATTCATTTTTTTAATTCCTTTAATCATATCATCTAATTTAGGGAGTTGACCTGATTCACCAGTAGGAATGAGAGCATAATTAAAAAGTTCAGATTCGTTTCCTGGCATTAAATGTTCTTGTTCAGGATGTGTTTCTGATGACACATTTCTTGGTGTTCGAACTGGTGTAGATGGGGATGCTGGTGCTGGTGCTGATGAATTATTATATACATAAAGCAAAACCATTGTAATAATGACAATTATACATATTACATAGGTAACAATAGCTTTTCCATTGTTTTTCATAAAAGTTCTAAAACTCATTATTGCTGTTATACTATATTAATTTAAAAAAAAATAAATTCAGTCTATATATTCCGTTTCGATGTTTTCTAATCTATCATATGTTTTACTCACAAATATTTTATTTTGTTTTATTGATTTTTTATCCCAATCAATATAATAAGTGTCATAATTTACTTTTTCAGGCAATAATTGATGCTCAAAATCATCAAGGTAAGTTGAACCATAATTTGCGAACTGAAATATATTTGGTATATTTTTTTCACCATCAGAACAAGAATAAACAGAATTATGAGTGTAGATATCATTAGCAAAAATAGTATCATCAATTATTTTATTTATTTTATTACATCTTTTGTCTAATTTTGAATAATCTTTCTCATAATTTTCATCATAAGGTGTTCCAAATATAGACTTTTTTGACAAATAACAAGTTTTTTTTTTAGGTTTATAACCAAATCCAGAACAATTCACACCCTCGGTACAAATAGTTCCGCACGTTGATAATGATACATCATCTAATTTTATTGTGTAGTATTCTTTTTGTGTGTATGTAAGCATAAAGATAACAAAAATTATAAAAAATAATATTAAATATATTCGCATTTGTGTATATTTAATAAATATAAAACTATTTTATATTAATATGGATATTTGTGATTTGTGTAATTATGATTTTAGTATATTAGAGAATAATATATTAGAGAAAAATGAAACATTCTTAATAGACTTATTCAGAGTTCTCAAATCAAATCATAATAATATTGATTTAATTGAATATCTCAACAATTTCTCATTAAATACAACAGATAAAGTCTCCATACTAAATATTCTTTTAGACATAATTAAGAGACTTAATAAGAATGACAAATTTAATCTAATAAAATTAATTTGGTCTTGTTCAGGTTTTAGACAAATTGTTAATGACATAAATATTTTGACTTATATGAATGAACCATATGCTTTTTATGATGTTGTAAATGTTAAAAAATATGTATTGGTTCATAATGACATTATTGAAGATAATAATATTAATATATCATTTCTTGAAAAATTAATTAATAATAATATTGCTCTTACATATGAAGATCCATTAGACTATCATATTAAACCAAATAATATTGAACACTGTTTTATTATTTTTAATTTGCTAATAAATTATGAAAAAAATAATTCACAAAAAATATTATTCATAAATGGTGTAAAAACATTTTATTTATTTTTTTGTGAATGTTTGTATAATGCTGAGAAAGATGTTGATAGAAGTATTGAATTAAACATAGACTATGATACATTATTAGAAATGAACAATACAATGGAACATTTGAAAATATTAATGGATACTATTGATAGACGTTATGTTGATAATAAAATGATGGAATATTTATTTGATTTTGATAGTGACAATTTGGATAGAATATTATCGTGTGTTGGATATGGTAAAATAAAATTTAACAAAAAATCAACCATTATTTATAAAATATTAAAAGACAATTTTCCAATTCATATTAAATTTAATGCTAGCAAATTATTATTAGTAAATGACAATGAAATAAATGAATATCTAATTCAAGATACAGAAATGATAGTATTAAAAAAATATATCATTGAAGACGTACAAAAAATTAAAGATATTAATAATAATCATTTAATTGACATATTTTTGAATTTAACTTACTTGATAATTAATGACAATGAATTATTAGAACATTACGTGATTAAATTTTGTGAATTATTGGAACATTACTTACATATTAAAAACCATTATAATACTGATATACAAATAATAAAAACAGATATTGAAAATTTAGAGATGTCATTAAAAGTTATAATTATGACTATTCATAAATTAGGTAGAATTGGACTAAGTTATATTAATGACATTATTGAATGGTCTAAAAATATTTTTGATAATTATGATTTAATAACAGAATATATTGTTGATAAATATGAATATATTATTGTTAGTCAAGAAATAAAAGAATTGATTGGAGAAAATAATGATAAAATTAGAGTTATTGAGAATGAATTATTAATTGATGCGATTAGTTGTCAAACTGTTATTAATCCTTATTTTATCAAATCAGGAGACAATTATAATTTAATTGATAGAAAAACAATGATGATGATTTCATATTCAAAAATTAATCCATTTACAAGAGAATATGTTGATAGAAAATTATTAGAAGAATTTAATAATAATTTAGATATTATTGTTATGAGACAAGAGAAAGAAAAATTATTGACTTAGTTTTAGGAGATTTTTGTAGAGACGCTTATTGGTGAGACGATGAGAACCACCTGTCATATCTCTACACTTTTTACATTCTCCTGATGCTTGTCTGTCAGATATCCACTCAGTGCCATTACAAACTGGACATACCCGCGGTTGTCTCATTGGTGCTGGTGCGATTGCCGTTGCTGGTGCTAAACTAAATTGTTGCACCTTACCCTTAACTAAGCATCCCAAATTGCCTGAAGCATCGCGTGTTACGGTATGTAGTGTTTTACATCTACATTCATATTTTTTTGGTTTTTCCCCTTCATTTTTAACTTTACTTGAGGATGGAGCAGTAGTTATTGAACTAACTACTTGAGGATAATGTTGCGTTACTAATTTCTGTAATAAGTCTAATTGGGAATTGTGATGTTCTACAAACGTTGATAATATGGAACTTGCCGATACAACACTTGCTGATACGGCACTGTCTAATGTAATCATAGGTTTGCGGTGGATAGATTCAACTCTTCTTTCCAATTTTTGTGTTAGATCTTTATAAAAACGTAATGATGAAAAATCCCTCATCTCATCATTATGAGCATTTTTGAATTTTAATAAGGCAATATAAATATCATTTTCTAATATGTCAGTTAGTAATACACAATCTACATGTATTTTTTTAAGATACATTTCGTCGATATGCTGGATCATTCTATAACATATTTCAGTTAGATATTCTTTTAACAACCATAATCTATCACTATATAATCGTATTTGGTCATCACTACTTTTTGCTTTCACTAATTTATCCTCCTTCAAATTGACATAATTAATGTATTTTAAAAATTTCTCGCCAGTAGATAAACCGAATGGTAATTCAATTTTTTCACTATAAAATAGTGAATTTGGAATACTACGATTTTTCTCTTTTAAATATAAAAACATATTTGTGATTGTATGTGCTTTGAGGTGCTTATCAATATTAAGTTTAAACCTATTTGGAAATCTATATGAAATAGCATAGTGATCACTGGGCCATATACTGTTAGTACCAGATAAAGAATCTTTGGTAGGTTTCATCAATGGTGGGAGTGCTTGCGTGATAGCAGAGAATTTTCTTTCTAAATCTGTTGGTTTTTTATGTTCATATAATTTTCCAAAATCATATTGTAACTTATCTGTAGTTGATGTGTATCTTACCCAACGACTAGGTATTACATCTCTAATATTATCACAAATTTCTGGCGACACAAAGACTTTATCAAAAAAAAGATTTACTCCAGTTTTATCCGCTTTTTTTTTTTCTTTACTACTATAATATGTTGGCAACCCATTAAGATTAATCAATACAGGAATACTAAAAGCTCTTTTTTCTTCAGCATAATTGGAATAATCTTGAGCATTATTTTTTGTTCCAAAAGAATTAAGTATCAAAGAATGTTTCTCGATTTCAGTTTTAGTTGAATATAATATTTCTATACACTGATTAAGTAATTTTTTAATAGATAATGATATTCTCTCATTCGTTTTTATATAATGTTTCATTACACTCTCAAAATATGGTAAAACATAAGCGTCTTTTTGACGCATCACATCACCAACTAACATCATCGGGCAGCTACCATTATTAAAATCGCCACCCAAAATAATTGGTATATTTATAATAGACACTAATTTTAATAATTCAAAAAAGTGTTGTATATATGATTTATGATAATTAGGTTGATTTCCGAGATAAAAATATGGTGGTGGTAAATGAACATTTATTAATGCTAATCTTGTATTATCATATAATACAGCATCAATATAATCTATTTTTAGATACTTTATTAATTTTGGATTTTCTGTGTCTAAAATTGGACTGTATGAAGTTTCATAATTTTTAAATAATCGTCTATTCATCAAGATCGCTCCTTCTGTATGAGGAGAATAATATATGTGATAGTTCATTGTTAAACGATGATTATTAAACATCATCAAATATAAATCATCTGTAATTTCTTGAATCAAATAAATATCTGCTTCTCCTGATACTAATAAATTACAAATTATCTGATATCTTTGTAATGTAAAATCGCCACAATTTGCGTCTTTACAAACATTAAAAGAAACAATTTTAAAATCATTTTTTAACATTTCTTTCTCTAATTCTTCATATAGTGCATCCAACTTATCAAGGGATACTCGCACAATCTTGTCAAGCACAACTAATATATCATCTCCTTTACTATCAAGATATGTGGATCGCATCTCTTCAATTACACCTTTAATCTTATTGTAAAATACATCCATTGTGTCTTTGGGATTGAACGTAAATAAGATCTTATCAATACTGTCCCATCTTGGTATAAACTCCTTCGCTCCAACATTCACTTTGGTTTTTGTCACTAATGCTGGGACTGTCACTGATGATGGGACTGATGCTGGGGTTGGCACTGATGCTGGGGTTGGCACTGATGCGAGTACTGATATTTCTGAATCGTTGAATTCTTTATTAGATGCTAGATAATACAGAAAAGTGTTATGTTTAGGATCATTAATCATATATTCCATATCTTCATTTGTATCCATTATCATATTTATTTCATCAATACACTTATAAAAGTTAGATAAACTATCAATATATCCATTATTTAACCCAAATATAATTAATCCTATTGAACGCAAAAATAATTCTAATTTTTTAGTTGCACGATATGTAGTTATTGGCGTGACAGCTGGTGTTAATGATGCTTTCGACGCTGCCATAATAATATATATTATTTATATATTAATTTTTCATAATGAAAATATATGATTAAACTAAATCACATAACATCAAAATATTTATTTTTTAAATTATGAATATATAATAAATGGGAATAGAAGGATTTAATAATCGCCTACTAAAAAGTGAAGAAAAAATAATCTATGATAAAGAAATTTATCCAGATATTGATTACATACTAATTGATATACATCATATTATATACAATGTTTTTAATAAGTTTTCAAAAGAACTTAATAACCTTATTAGAGAAATTATATATTTTTATTCTGAAAAACGGGATCATCCTACATATACAGACCCTTTTCAAAAACTAAAAAATTATCCCTTTATTAGCTATGATAAATCTTTAGATAATATAAAATATACTGACCTATCCGATTTAAAAGATACCCAAAGATTAATAAATAACATAAAATTCTATCCCACAAAAAAAGATAGTAGTTATACTATGTATTTAGATTATATATGTGTCAAAGCAATAGAACTAGTAAATAATATTATATTATTCTATACAACAGAAAGCAATACTCCCCAAAGTTATATATTTTTTGATTGTATTCCAAAAATGTCAAAAATCAAAGAACAACTTATACGACGTATAAACAACAAAATAATGACAATACTTGACAATGATATAACAAATTCTACAGATGACAATATCCCATTTGCATTAACAGAACAATATATTAAATCAAAAACAAGTAATACACCTCCGCAAATATCATATGGGTCTGAGTTAGTTATTAAATTATATAATAAATTATCTGAAAATGTGAATCTAAAATTATATCCAGACAGTTTAGATTCATACTATACCAGTCATAATGAGGCTGAATTTAATATTTTTAAAGACATACATAATAAAACAATACAACAAGATGATAATATAGAAAAATACAATAACAAAATAACTAATGATGCTACCCCAAATAATTCTACATGTATGGCAAATCGCGCAATCATTATTGTTTCAAATGATGCTGATATAATTTTGTTAGCATCATTTTTTTTGTCACAACAATATTTAATTAATTGCCTATCTAATAATGAAACTGCTCCCTACATATATATTATGAATGATACTGAATTTTTCGACCTTCTGGTAAATATCAAACAATTTATCAACACACAACTCAATATGTTTAGTAAAGAAAATCATAACTTATCTAAACTAACCGAATATTATGGCGATTCTAGAATTGTATTAAACACTTTTAAAGCACGTGATACCTTATATAGTACACATACACAAAATATGTGTATCCTATATAACATTTTTGGTAATGATTTTATTCCACGTGTTATTGAACTTCCACAAGATGGTAACTTTAAGGTTAGCAATAAACTCGATCAATTACATAGTGATGTACAAAAATATAGTTACAATAAAGATACATGTAATATTATTATTGAATTATTATGTAATAAAGAACTAGAATGCGTAGGAGATCTAGATAATACAGTTTCATATCATATAAATTCAGGATATAATAAAGAATTTAATAACCTACCCCAACCATTTACAGAGAAATCAGAATCCCACGAAAACATTAAGACAGTTCACGGAATATCATATTTATTTACTAATGGTGTGTTTAATAATACTCGAATCATACAATCACCAAAACATCTCCCGCAACCTCTTTTATCACTCCCATCCTCATCCCCAGATCCATTATCAGGCGGTACTCTTCCCACCCCCATAATAAATCCTTGGATATCTCCCCAAGAATACACAATCCACGATAAAATGTATGACGCTATTACAAAATCCCCATCCCCAATCCTCACTCCCTCAGACCCAACTCCCAAATCCCTTGATTTACAATTCTACGCTCCTCCAGAAGAAATATACACCAACCAATACAAGTTAATTAACACTGATGGCAAAAATGACTTTTGCTATCCTAACAATACAGAAACAGTTGAATATTTATTGAAAAATGGTGCTAATCCAAATGTTGTTGCTAATGGAAATGAAACGCCATTATCCATTGCTATAGATTTACAAAATGTTGAATTGGTTGAATTATTATTGAAAAAAGGAGCAAAAAAGGAACATAAAAATGGTATGAAAATGTATGATTATTGTTGCGAACATTTACACAACACAATTAATTCATCCCCTTTTATGAATATTGACAATATCAATGAAGAATTAAGACAAAAAATGTTATTAAAAGCACCAGACATAAAAACAATCTTGCCAAAAAGCGATTTAATAATTAAATATGTTTCTTACTTATTCGCTCACCAGATATCTAGTAATGCTAATCATTATCCAAATATGTGGGACAAAGATACGCACAAACAAATTTATAAAACTATAAAAACTATTGATTTTGAAGACAAAGAAAACCATCCCATACAAGATATAGAGAACATTGAGAAATATTTTGATAATTATGCTACAATAAAAGATTATGTTAAAGACAGTTATGATGAAATGACAGAATTAGTTGATTTATTATTGAGATTGAAAAATGCTAAAACTAATGTTGATAAAAGTTCTGAAATTTATAAAGAAATTAATGGTGAAATAGACAAAATCAAAAATAAAATAAGATATATACGAACAAGAAAACAAGATATAGCGAATACTCTCCCTAATGAAAAACAAATAATAATCGCAAATAAGTCATCTAATATTGTAAAAACGTATGAGGATTTCTTTAATAAATATAGAACAGATGATATACCAAAACAATACAAAGGATACACCAGATTACTCAAAGAATTATTAAACAAAGATAATTCTGAAGATAATACACAAATTGTTGTTCTATTATCAAAACACATAGATACAAACACAAACCACGACAAATGTATAAATAAGTTTTATGAAAAAATATTATACAAATATTCAACTGACTTTTTTGAACTACCGCAATATTATATTGAAAACGATAAAACAGAAGATTATTTTGTGTCAAATTATGCTTTGAAACAAGTTTTTGAGATAATGGTACATGTATTTAAACACATAATAAGTCTCAATTTTATTTCACTAATAACTAGAACACTTATTAATACAACCGGGAGAAGTATAGAAGATGTTAATGATTTGATACATCAAAAATCAGAAGATGGCACAGAACAAAAATCATTTATTGATAAATGTTTTGATGATATTCCAAAACAAATAATTAAAATTATAACAAAAATAGCAGAACCAAGTGAAGACAAAAAACAATCCACAAGTGTATCAAAAATTTATGAAGAATTAATTAATAGCCTGTATAATATTAAAACAATACGACAATTAGATATCAAAGAAATTAATCTAAAAGACAAAGTTCTTGATTATATCACAGCATACACAGAAATTTATGTTTCAGGTATGTATTCTTTTATTACATCACAAATGAAAAGTTTTTTGGTTCAACATAGATATTTACAAATGTTGCAGTTATTGGAGCACTAATCTTTCTATATGTTGTTTATCATAATATTGAACTATATCACCAGATATTATTTCAATTGGTGGCATCATAATATTTTTAGTTTTTAGATTATTATATGCTTTGTATATTCTTTGTGTATCTTTATATAGATTATTATACTCATTACAACCTTTACAATTTGAATTTTTATGTTCTGTGATTTTTTTTAAGAAAACACTATATGCTTGTTGGATTGATATTACTAGTGGCATCGATATATCTATTGTTGGCACTTCTTTATTTTTGTTAATTGCTTTGATAATTGTAAAAAATAGTTTTGCTTGATTTTTTCGATTTGGATTAGCACTTTGACTATTCTTATTGTATTTTGTTATCAAATCATTTATTGTGAGTTTTGTAATTATTTTAGGTGCTAGTCAGGGGGGGGTGAAGGATGTCGCATTGGCATTTAATTTGGGGACAGCAGACATAGCAGACACAGAAGACGCAGCAGAAGCAGAAACAGGAGCAGTTATCGCTTTTCTTTTTTGTTCTAACGTAGTCAGCATTTTTGTAAGTTCATTAGAATGTTCCTTTATTTTATTCATAATAGTTTGGATATCGGTGAATAAGGCAGTATGTATTTGTTGTTTATCAGCATCCGCACTAAACAAATTCTTAATACTTAAAAGTTCTTTTAGTAGTGTGTCTATGTTCGTACCCAGTTGTACTAAACTTTTATTAGATATTTGTATGTCTGCTTTTACAACGCTCATAGTCACTTTATCATCATCATCCCAAGTATAGTTCAATTCTTTTTTCAAATCTCCAATTATTTTTT
>Ga0214921_10003286_pt1 | contig 24961 bp, 23 predicted proteins | sample LL1505_MetaG_FD_177992 | JGI IMG/M metagenome (GOLD analysis project Ga0214921, IMG submission 177992) | Freshwater microbial communities from Lake Lanier, Atlanta, Georgia, United States - LL-1505 | ecosystem: Environmental > Aquatic > Freshwater > Lake | place: USA: Georgia | collected...
CGTGATCGACGAAGGCCTGGTGGACGAGGAATTCATCGCCACGCGCACCAGCAATTACGAGGCGCTGCGCGACAACGTCAAAGGCTACAGCCCCGAAGCCATGGCCCCGATTTGCGGCATTCCGGCTGAGACCTTGCGCGAAGTCGCCCGCGCCTTTGCCAAAGCCAAGGGCGCCATGGTTCTGTGGGGCATGGGCATCAGCCAGCATGTGCACGGAACCGATAACGCGCGCTGCCTGATCGCGCTGGTCAGCGTCACGGGGCAGATCGGCAAGCCCGGCTCCGGCCTGCACCCGTTGCGCGGACAGAACAATGTGCAGGGCGCGTCGGACGCAGGCCTGATCCCCATGATGTTCCCCAACTACCAGCGCGTGGACGACGCCGCCGCGCACGCCTGGTTTGAAGATTTCTGGGGCACCAAGCTCGACGAAAAGCCTGGCTACACCGTGGTCGAGATCATGCGCAAAGCGCTGGCCGATGACAGTGATCCGCACAAGATCCGCGGCATGTACATCATGGGCGAGAACCCGGCCATGAGCGACCCCGACCTCAACCACGCGCGCCATGCGCTGGCCAGCCTGGAACATCTGGTGGTTCAAGATATCTTCATGACCGAGACCGCCTGGCTGGCCGACGTCGTGCTGCCCGCCACCGCATGGCCTGAAAAAACCGGCACGGTCAGTAACACCGACCGCATGGTGCAACTCGGTAAGCAAGCGTTGAAGCCACCGGGGCAGGCACGGGCTGATTTGTGGATCCTGCAAGACCTGGCCAAGCGCATGGGCTTGCTTTGGGATTACCAGGGCGAGCACGACGGTGTCGCCGCTGTCTACGACGAAATGCGCCGCGCCATGCACGCCGCTATTTCTGGCATCACCTGGGAGCGGCTGCAGCGTGAATCCAGCGTCACCTATCCCTGCCTCAGCGAAGACGACCCTGGCACGACGACCGTGTTCATCGACAGCTTCCCTACCGCCAGTGGGCGCGTCAAGCTGGTGCCAGCGGACATCATTCCCGCCAATGAGCGTCCGGATACCGAATACCCGTTTGTGCTGATCACCGGCCGCCAGTTAGAACACTGGCACACCGGCAGCATGACGCGCCGCGCCAAAGTGCTCGACGCGATCGAACCCATGGCCACAGCGTCCATGTGCGGCGCAGACTTGAAGGCGCACGGCATGGAGGCGGGCGACATCATCACCATCGCTTCACGCCGTGGCGAAGTGGCGCTGCATGTGCGCCGCGACGACGGCACGCCACAAGGCGCTGTGTTTGTGCCCTTCGCCTACTACGAGGCCGCAGCCAATGAGCTCACCAATTCCGCGCTGGACCCGGTGGGCAAGATTCCGGAGTTCAAGTACTGCGCTGTGGCCATTAGCAAGGGTGGCAGCACGCGCGAGAACGCCGGCTTTGGCGTCAATGATGCAGCGCTCACCCATTAAATGCCCACGGCAGACCTGCCGCGCCTAACGCAGGCACTCGCGCCGCTCACCCGCGCGGTCGAGGTCGTCAACGAGCACGGCCAGACCCGCCAGCTCGAGATCCCCGCTGAGCGGCCACTCACGGTTTATGTGGATAAGCGCGAACTCGTCACGCTCATGACCTTGGGCGCGCACCCTGAGTGGCTGGTGCTGGGCTATCTGCTCAACCAGCGCCTGATCCGCGCCGCCACCGAGGTCGAGTCCATCACCGTTGATTGGGAAGTCGGTGCCGCCGCCGTGAAAACCCACCACGGCATTACCGATCTGTCAGAAAAAACCGCCAAGCGCGTGGTCACCACCGGCTGCGGTCAGGGCAGCGTGTTTGGCGACCTGATGGCTGATGTGGACACGATTGCGCTGCCGGATGCCACGCTCACGCAAAGCGCTTTGTACGGCATCGTCAACACCATCCGCTTGCACGACAGCGTCTACAAGGCGGCCGGCTCGGTACACGGTTGCGCGCTGTTTCAGGCCGATTCCTTGCTGATGTTTGTCGAAGACGTGGGCCGCCACAACGCCATTGATGCCATTGCCGGTTGGATGGCGCTGCAGCCTAGCGACAGCCCGCCGGGTAGTGCGCAGCAACGAAGCGGCATGCGCGCCGATAACAAAGTTTTCTACACCACCGGCCGCTTGACCAGCGAGATGGTGATCAAGTCCGCGCAAATGGGCGTGCCCATCGTCATCTCCCGCAGCGGCATCACCCAAATGGGCCACGCGGTGGCGCAGCGGCTCAACTTGTGTGCAATTGGTCGTGCCACCAATAAGCGTTTTCTGTGCTTCAGCGCGCCACAGCGCTTGGTCTTGGATGCGGGGATAGCGGGTGAGTTGGTGGTGTGACGCCGGCATCGCAATGCTGGTGCTTTCTGGATTGCACAAATACACAGAAGTTGTGCATAACTTTACACTGGGGTAAATACCTAATCGATTTCCCGTGTTATCCGATAGTCTCGCGTTGATGTTCTTTCGGCGATTGCATGCGCCTATTTTTTGAAAAAAAAGTAAAACCCGATGAAGACCTTTTTTGACCTTGTATGGGATATGAATTCACTGTCACTGCATGCGGTGACTATTGCATCTCCCTCAGCGTAAGCTTAATCCGTTGTAGCAGCTACGCATGGATACCTTTCCCCAACTTCTTCTGCATAACGCAAAGACGCGCCCCGAGCGGCCGGCCTTGCGTGAGAAAAGCCGCGGCATTTGGCAGACGCTCACCTGGCGTGCGCTGGCGGATGAAGTGCGTGCACTGGCCGCCGGTTTGTCGGCTGCGGGTGTGCAGCGTGGTGACCACGTCGGATTGCTTGGCGAGAACCGCCCGCGCTTGACTGCTGCCATGGCTGCGGTGCAGTGGCTGGGCGGCGTCGTGGTGCCGCTGTTTGCCGATACCTCTGCGGCAGAAATCGCGGGCCCCATCCAAAGCGCCAAGATCGGTGTGGTGTTCGCCGAGAACCAGGAGCAGGTGGACAAGCTGTTGGCGACCATGCCTTTATGCCCGACTATCCGCCACATCGTTTACGACGATGACATCGGTATGCGCCATTACCGGCAGTCGTATGTGCAAGCGTATGAGGCGCTGCTGGCGCAAGGGCGCGATGGGATGTCGCAAGCCGCTGGACATTTGGACGCCGAGCTGGTACGCGGCAGCGCCAAGGACCCTGCGGCATTGTTTTTTACCTCGGGCACGACCGGACCGGCGCGCGGCGTGGTGCATGCGCATGGCGCGTTGATTGATCGTGCGCGCGCCGCCGCTGCATTAGATGGGCTGAACGACGAGGACACGTCTATCGCCTACCTGCCTCCGGCATGGATGGTTCAGCATATGTTCGCGTATGCCCTGCCTATGGTGACGGGCTCGTGTGTGTGCTGCCCCGAGTCGTCGGAGACCATGCTCAACGACATGCGCGAGATGGGCCCCACGATCTTTCTGGCCCCGCCGCGGGTGCTGGAGGCCTTGTTCACGCAGGTCACCTCCCGTATCAACAACACCGGTGGCTTTAAGCGTGATTTGTATGAACACTACATGGCGGTGGCGCAGCGTGTGGGTCCGCGCACGCTGGCCGGAGAGTCGGTAGACCTGTCCGACAGCCTGGCCTACAGCCTGGGCAATGTGCTCATGTACGGTCCGCTGCGCGACGTAATGGGTATGGGCCGTTTGCGGGTGGCCTACTCAGCAGGGGAAGCTACTGGCCCTGATCTGCTGCTTTTCTACCGCTCCATGGGTGTCAACCTGAAGCAGCTCTATGGCTCCACTGAGACCGGCCTGTTTGTCACCGCGCAAGCCGAAGGCCGGTTTAAGGCTGGTGCGGTGGGCGTGGCTGCGGCGGGCGTGGAAATCGCCTTCGGGGCCGAGCGCGAAGTGCTGGTTCGTTCGCCCGGTCTCTTTCTGGGCTACCACGGCGATGCCGAAGGAACGCACCGCGCTATCAACGCCGACGGCTGGTTCCACACCGGTGACGCCGGCTGGTTGGATGAGGACGGGCAACTGCACATCGTGGACCGGGTGCAGGACGTTGGTGCCCTGACCGACGGCACGCTGTTTGCCCCCAAGCTGTTGGAGAACAAACTCAAGTTTTCGCACTACATCAACGAGGCGGTGGCCTTTGGAAATGGTCGCGACCATGTGTGCGTGTTTATCGACATCGATGCCGAAGCGGTGGGGAACTGGGCTGACAAAGAAGGCCTCACCTACACGGGCTTTGCTGACTTGGCAACCCTCGATGAGGTCTATGGTTTGATTGGCGACGTCATCGCCACGGCCAATGCTGCGCTGGCGCAAGACCCGCAACTGGCGCACGCGCAGGTCCACCGCTTCCTGCTACTGCAAAAGCGCCTGGAGCCTGACGATGGTGAGCTCACCCGCATGCGCAAAGTCCGCCGCGATGTGGTGTCCCGCCGTTTTGACAGTCTGGTGCAGGCGCTGTACGACGGCAGCCCTATGGGCCATGTCGATGCCGAAGTCCGTTATGCAGACGGCAGCGTCGGAACCATCTCCGCCGATATCAAGATCCGTGACGCGAAGACTTTCGCGGCGCAAACACGCCAAAAGGCAGCCTGACATGGACATGGCAACCCACGATCACGCGCACGGCGACGACATGTCTACCACCCAGCGGGGCTTTGCTATTGGCAAGCCCATCTTGGAGCTCGACTCGGTGTCGCTGCGCTTTGGCGGCGTCAAGGCCCTGACCAATATCTCATTCAACGTGCTCGAGCACGAAATTCGCGCCATCATCGGTCCCAACGGCGCGGGCAAAAGCTCCATGCTGAACGTGATTAACGGTGTTTACCGCCCTCAAGAAGGCACCATCACCCTGCGTGGACAAAAGCTCACCGATATGACGCCCAATCGGGCGGCGGCTATGGGTATATCGCGTACCTTTCAGAACATCGCGCTGTTCAAAGGAATGACGGTGCTGGACAACATCATGGCCGGATGCAGCCAGCGCGAGCACGCCAACTTCCTCGAGGTGGCTTTCCAGCTGCCGCGCGCGCGGCGCGAAGAAACCGCCAACCGCGAGAAGGTGGAAGAAATCATCGAGTTCCTGCAGATCGAGCACATCCGCAAAACGCCGGTCAAGCGCCTGCCTTACGGCTTGCAAAAGCGCGTCGAACTCGGGCGTGCACTGGCGGCGCAACCCAAAATTTTGCTGCTGGATGAACCCATGGCCGGTATGAATATCGAGGAAAAGCAGGACATGTGCCGCTTTATCCTGGACGTGAATGACCACTACGGAACCACTGTCGTGTTGATCGAGCACGACATGGGCGTGGTGATGGACCTGTCAGACCGCGTGGTGGTGCTGGACTACGGCAAGAAGATCGGCGATGGCACGCCTGAGGAAGTGCGCTCCAACCCCGAAGTGATCAAAGCCTATCTGGGCGTTGCAGACTAGAAGGGTCAGCAGACATGAATTTCTTCTTTGAGGTGCTGGTCGGTGGTTTGCTATCCGGCGTGATGTATTCGCTGGTGGCGCTGGGCTTTGTGCTCATTTATAAGGCCTCGGGCGTGTTCAACTTTGCCCAGGGCGCGATGGTGTTTTTTGCCGTTTTGTCCTTTGTCGGCTTTATGGAGCTGGGCCTGAATTTTTGGGTGGCCCTGCCTGTCACGGTGGCGCTGATGGTGGTCGTGGGCGTAGTCACTGAGCGCCTGGTGTTGCGGCCCCTGGTGGGTCAAAGCGAAGACACGCTGCTGATGGCCACCATTGGTTTGGCTTTCGTCGTTGAAGGCGTGGCGCAACTGGCTTGGGGCGTGAAGGTACGGCGCCTGGAGCTGGGCATAGCCGATGAGCCCATGGGCTGGCTTGCCGACAATGCCGATATTCTGGTCAGCCAATTGGACGTGGCTGCTGGTTTGGTGGCGGGCATCATGGTTGCGGTGCTGGCATTGATTTTCTCCAAGACCAAGGTTGGCCGTGGCCTGCGCGCGGTGGCAGATGACAACGCTGCGGCGCTGTCGGTCGGCATTCCGCTCAAGCAGATTCTGGTGGTGGTGTGGGCCACTGCTGGCGTGGTGGCGCTGGTGGCCGGCATGATGTGGGGGGCGCGCAGCGGGGTGCAGTTTGCCCTGGTCGGCGTGGCTTTGAAAGCCATGCCGGTGCTCATCATCGGTGGGTTTACTTCGGTGCCGGGCGTGATTGTGGCGGGCCTGATCGTCGGGGCTGCTGAAAAAATGGCCGAGGTCTATCTGGGCCCCTATGTCGGCGGCGGTATCGAGGGCTGGCTGCCGTATGTGCTGGCGGTCCTGTTCCTGCTGGTTCGGCCTGAGGGCCTGTTCGGCGAGAAGATTATTCGGCGCGTTTGACGACGCGGCTCAACCCAGGCAAATACCCTATGTTCTACAGAGAGTCCGGCCAGTATTCAACCAGCTATGGGCAGGACCGACAACTGCTGCAACTGCGGCAGGATCGCGTCGGCATGGTGGTGCTGTTGGCCATCGGTTTGGTGGGGATTCCCTTCGCGGCCAGTGATTACTGGCTGAGCGCGATCTTGATTCCTTGGTTGGTACTGGCCTTGGTGGCCTTGGGGCAGAACATCCTCATGGGTTATGCGGGGCAGCTGTCGCTGGGATCGGCCGGGTTCATGGCTGCCGGCGCATTCGCTTGCTACAACCTGATCTTGCGCGTGCCTGGCATTCCGTTTGTCGCAGCGGTGCTGATTTCCGGGCTGATTGCGGCGGTCGTTGGTATTCTGTTCGGGCTGCCCAGTTTGCGCATCCGCGGGCTGTACTTGGCGGTGGCCACGCTCGCTTCGCAGTTCTTCATTGTCTGGGCGCTTGACAAGTTCGGCTGGTTCAAGAACTACGACAGCTCTGGCATCATCAATGCGCAGGCTATCGTGGTCTTTGGGCACACCATGGGCACGCCAGCAGAGAAGTACCTGGTGGTTTTTGCCATCGTCGCCGTGCTGGCTTTGCTAGCGGCGAATATGGCCGCAGGCAGTGTCGGGCGCGGTTGGATGGCGGTGCGCGATATGGATGTTGCGGCCGAGGCCATGGGCTTGTCGCTGCTGCGGACCAAGCTGCAGGCTTTTGCGATCAGTTCTTTTTACTGTGGCGTAGGCGGCGCGCTTTACCTGTTCGCGTACCTGCAGACTGCAGAGCCTACGGGCTTCAATATCGAGTTGTCCTTCCGCATTCTCTTTATGGTGATCATTGGCGGGCTGGGCACCATATTGGGTGCTTTCCTCGGCTCGGCCTTTATTTTGTTGCTTCCGGTTTTTCTGAATATATTTTTCCACGCGATATTTGGCGCCGCTGTCGATGCGACGATCACCTCGGCACTGGAGCAGGTGATATTCGGCGTCTTGATCATCGTTTTTCTGATTTATGAACCCCTTGGTCTGGCGCGTCTTTGGCAGATCACGAAGGAGCGGCTGCGCCTGTGGCCGTTCAAGTACTGAGCACCCCACCACCAACCACTAGGAGACATGGATATGAGATACCACTCGATTCGCAGCGTGATCTTGCGCGGCTTGCTAGCGGCAGGATTGGCATTAGCAGCTGCCACTCCTACCGCCGTGATGGCCCAGGCCCAGGAACAGTATTTCGGCATTCCGAGCAGCCGCGTCGGTCCGTACTCCGCCATGGGTACCGGCTATTACGGCGGCATCATCGACTACCTGAACTATGTGAACATGAAGTTCGGTGGCGTCAACGGCGTCAAGTTGACCTACGAGGAGTGCGAGACCGAGTACAACGCCTCGCGTACGGTCGAGTGCTATCAGCGCCTGCTCACCAAAGGCAGCCAGCGCATGGTGGTGTTTGACACCTTGGGAACTCCGGGCGCTTATGCAGTGATCAACCGCATGGAGCCCGATAACGTGGTGCTGGCTCAGTACGGGTACGGCCGCACCGATGCAGCCGACGGTACGGTCTGGCCCTGGGTGTTTAACGCCGCCGGTCACTATTGGGGTCAGGTTGCGGTGCAACTGTCCTTCATGGCCCAGCAAGAGGGTGGCATCGACAAGATGAAGGGCAAGACCGTGGTGCACCTGCACATCGACAGCGCCTTCGGTCGCGAGCCGCTCCCCGCTATGCGTGAGATCGCCAAGCAGTGGGGCGTGCGTCTGCTGGAAATCCCCGTGCCGGCGCCTGGCTTGGAGCAGCAGTCGCAGTGGCTGCAAATCCGCCGTGAAAAGGCTGATTGGGTGACATTCTGGGGTGCGGGTTCGGGCATGAACTCCACCGCCATTACCAACGCAGCCCGCGTCGGTTTTCCGCGTAACCGCATGGTGTATGTCTCTTTCGGCGGCGCTGAAGAGGACATGATCCCCGCGGGTGACGCGGCCAAGGGCACCTATGTGACTGCCAACGCGGTTCCAGGCAAATTCCCGCTGATTCAGGACATCGAGAAAGTGGTGTACGGAGCCGGCAAGGGCAACATGAAAGATGTAGAGCGCGTCGGAACGGTGTACTACAACCGTGGCGTCGGTGCGGCAGCGATGTGGGTGGAAGCCTTGAAGAACGCGCAGCGTATCCACAAAAAGAGTGGCAAAACCGTCTCCGGGCCTGAGTTCCGCGATGGCTACGAAGCGCTGGACATTTCCGACGCCAAGCTCAAAGAAATCGGCATCCAGGGCATGTCCGCACCATTCAAAATGTCCTGCACCAAGCACGACGGTGCTGAGAGTTTCCGCGTGATGCAGTGGGACGGCGCCAAGTTCGTGATGGTCAGTTCCTGGACCCCGGCGCCCGATCCAGCCTTCATCCGCAAGCTCATTGAAGAATCGGCTGCGAAATTCGCCGTCGAGAACAAGATCACGCCGAAAAAGTGCTCGTGAACACCGCTACAGCCTCTGCTTCCCTGACGGGTGGCGCCGCAGTGCCCCAGGCAGCGGCGCAGCCTATCCTGGCGGTCAAGAACATCGAGGTCATCTATGACCACGTGATCTTGGTGCTGCGCGGTGTCTCCTTCGAGGTGCCGCAGGGCAAGATTGTCGCCCTGCTCGGTGCCAACGGAGCGGGTAAGAGCACCACCTTGAAGTCGGTGTCCACGCTTCTGGCCTCGGAGCGGGGTGAGGTGACCAAGGGTTCGATCGAGTTCCGGGGCAAGCGCACCGAAGCGCTGGCCCCGGGCGAGATGGTCGGTATGGGCATGGTGCAGGTCATGGAAGGCCGGCATTGCTTTGGACACTTGAGTGTCGAAGACAACCTGATCACTGGCGCCTATGCCCGTCCTATCAACCGGGCGCAGGTGCGTGATGAGCTGGAGAAAATTTACGCCTATTTCCCCCGCCTGAAAACGCGCCGCACCAGCCTGGCCGGCTACACCTCCGGCGGCGAGCAGCAGATGGTGGCGATTGGCCGCGCCATGATGGCCAAGCCCAGCATGTTGCTGTTGGACGAGCCGTCTATGGGTCTGGCACCGCAAATCGTGGCTGAGATTTTTGAGATCGTGCGCGAGCTGAACCAGAAAGAAGGCGTCAGCATCTTGCTGGCGGAGCAGAACACCAATGTGGCGCTCAAGTACGCCGACTATGGCTACATCCTGGAAAGCGGCCGGATCATGCTGGACGGCACTGCCAAGGAGTTGTCCGAAAACGCCGATGTCAAAGAGTTCTACCTGGGCCTGGCCAAAGAAGGCCGCAAGAGCTTCCGGGGCATGAAATCCTACCGGCGTCGCAAGCGCTGGCTCTAGGCTGACAAGGGCGACTGGCCTATGATGACCGTGCCATCATTGATCGTGACCCCCAGCAGGAGCACCCATGAAAATCACTGTCTCCACCCTCGTCGCAGCGCCTATTGACAAAGTCTGGCGCGCCTATTCCGCGCCCGAGGACATCCAGCAGTGGAACGCCGCTTCTGCCGACTGGCACACCACCTCGGCCACGGTTGATTTGCGTGTGGGCGGCACCTTTTCTTCGCGTATGGAGGCCAGAGACGGCTCAGTTGGATTTGACTTTGCGGGCACCTACACGCTGGTCGATCCGCCCCACAGACTGGTGTACACCTTCGGGGACCGCAGCGCAGACGTGGCCTTTGTGCCGGGTGCGTCGGGCGTCACGGTGACGATCACATTTGACGCCGAGTCCGCGCACCCCGAAGAGGCGCAGCGCGAAGGCTGGCAATCCATTCTGGATAACTTCGCCCGCCATGTAGTGGGGCGCCACCGCGCGCACTAGCCCGCGGTTGACGCCCCCGGCCGCTAGGCCTGGTAATCGCTCAGCGGCACGCAGCTGCAAAACAGATGGCGGTCGCCATAAACGTTGTCCACACGCCCCACCGAGGGCCAGTACTTGTGGTGTTTGAGGCTCTCCAGCGGGAAGGCACCCAAGCCGCGCGCATAGGGTCGCGCCCAGTCATCGGCCAACACGCTGGCTGAGGTATGCGGGGCATGCGTGAGCGGGTTGTCGTCGCGTGGCCAGACGCCGGCCTCTACTTGGCGAATTTCTTCGCGGATGGCAACCATGGCAGCGATGAAGCGGTCGATCTCAGTCAGGGTTTCGCTCTCGGTCGGTTCCACCATCAAGGTGCCCGGAACCGGAAAGCTCAGGGTGGGCGCATGGAAACCGTAGTCCATCAGGCGCTTGGCCACGTCTTCGGCGCTGATGCCCGAGGCCTCTTTGAGCGGGCGCAAATCGAGAATGCATTCATGCGCCACCCGGCCGTTGTCGCTGGCGTACAGCGTGGGGTAGTGGTCGCGCAGCTGGTGGCTGATGTAGTTGGCCGCCAGAATCGCCGCCTCGGTGGCGTGCTGCAAACCCTCTGCGCCCATCATGCGGCAGTACATCCAGCTGATCGGCAGCACCGCCGCGTTGCCCAGCGGTGCTGCAGAGATGGCCCCTACGCTGTCCGCAGCGGCTGTTCCGCCGGGTAAATACGGCACCAGGTCTTCTACGACACACACCGGCCCGACACCCGGGCCGCCGCCGCCGTGCGGGATGCAAAAGGTTTTGTGCAGGTTGAGGTGGCTCACATCGCCGCCGAATTCGCCCGGTGCGGCCACGCCGACGAGCGCGTTCATATTGGCGCCGTCCACGTAGACCCGTCCGCCGTGGCTGTGCACCAGCGCGCACAGTTCTTTCACGCGGGTCTCAAACACGCCGTGGGTGCTGGGGTAGGTGATCATCACGCAGGCCAGGTTGGCACTGTGTTGCTCGCACTTGGCGCGCAAGTCGTCCATGTCGATGTTGCCGTGGCTGTCGCAGGCGGTGACCACCACATCGAGCCCCGCCATTTGCGCGCTGGCCGGATTGGTACCGTGGGCCGAAGACGGAATCAGGCAGATATGGCGGTGACCCTGGCCGTGCGCGGCGTGGTAGGCGCGTATCACCAGCAGACCGGCGTATTCACCCTGGCTGCCGGCGTTGGGCTGCAGGCTAACGCCCGCGTAACCCGTGGCCTGGCACAACCACTGACGCAGTTGCGCATCCAGCAGCGTGTAGCCCTGGCGCTGGTCTGCGGGTGCGAAGGGGTGGATGTCGGCGAACTCGGGCCAGGTGATGGGAATCATCTCGCTGGTGGCGTTGAGCTTCATCGTGCAAGAGCCCAGCGGAATCATGCTGCGGTCCAGCGCCAGATCTTTATCGCTCAAGCGGCGGATGTAACGCAGCATGCCGGTCTCCGAGTGGTAGCTGTTGAAAACCGGGTGCGTCAAAAAGCGGCTGCTGCGGCGCAGCGATTCGGGGATCAGCGTGGTGACGCCCGGGCCCGGGCCCTCAAAGGCGGGTATTTCCTGTCCGGGGCTGGCGCACAGCGACCAGAGTTGGGTGATGTGCGCGCGGGTGCTGGTCTCGTCTAGGCTGATGCCCACACACGCCGCACGCCCGCCAGTGAAGCGGCGCAGGTTGATACCCTGTGCCTCGGCGCGGGTGCACAAGGCGTCGGCTGCCGACGCGCTGCCCAGATTCAGCGTGAGCGTGTCGAATGCGTTGTCATGAACCATCGCCACGCCGAGTTGTTGCAGGCCGGCGGCGAGCACAGCGGTGTAGCTGGCTACGCGCTGCGCGATGCGGGTCAGACCCTGCGGGCCGTGGTAGACCGCGTACATGCTGGCTACCACAGCGGGCAGCACCTGCGCGGTGCAGATGTTGGACGTGGCTTTCTCGCGTCGGATGTGCTGCTCGCGGGTTTGCAGCGCCAGCCGGTAGGCCGGGTTGCCGTGGACATCGACGCTCACACCCACCAAGCGTCCGGGCATGGAGCGCTTGTATTCGTCGCGGCAAGCCAGGTAGGCGGCGTGCGGACCGCCGCAGCCCATTGGCATGCCAAAGCGCTGCGTGTTGCCAACCACGATGTCAGCGCCCATTTCGCCCGGCGGCTTGATCAGCGTCAGCGCCAATAGATCCGCGGCCAGTATCAGCGCGGCCTGCTTGCTGTGAATCTGGTCAGCCGAGGCCTGCCAATCCGCCAGCCAGCCGCTGCTGGCCGGGTACTGGTTGATCGCTGCGAAGTAGTCGTCTTGTGCAATGGCCTCGCGCCACGCATCGATGGAGTGGATCAACTTGATGGTGATACCCATGGGTGCTGCGCGGGTCTGCATGACAGCAATAGTTTGCGGATGGCAGTCGCCGGCCACGATGCACACATGGCCTTTGGCTTTGACGCTGCGCCGCGCCAGCGTCATGGCCTCAGCCGCGGCCGTGGCTTCATCGAGCATGGAGGCGTTGGCCATCGGCATGGCGGTCAGGTCGCAGACCATGGTCTGGAAGTTGACCAGCGCTTCCATGCGCCCCTGGCTGATCTCGGCTTGGTAAGGCGTGTAGGCGGTGTACCAGGCCGGGTTTTCCAGGATGTTGCGCAAGATCACGCCGGGCGTGTGGGTGCCGTAATAGCCCTGGCCGATGCAGCTGGTGCGCACCTGGTTGTGCGCGGCCATGGCCTTGAGTTCAGCCAGCGCTGCGGCTTCGGTGACCGCCGCTGGAATCTGCATCGCCGTGGCGCGCCGGATGCTGGCCGGGACAATGCCTTCGATCAGGCTGCGCCGCGAGGCCTCGCCGATGGCGCTGAGCATGTGCGCCTCATCAGCGGGCGTCAGGCCGATGTGGCGGGCAACAAATTCAGCCGGGTTTTCCAGATCGGCCCACAGGGTTTCAGACGGGGTGTGCATCAGCATGGTGTGTCCTTGTTCGGGGAAGGGTGCGCGGTTAACGGCGGGGCGCGCAGGCGCTAGTGGGTCAAGGCCTTGTAGGCCGCTTCGTCCATCAGCGCGTCCAGTTCGGCGCTGTTGCTCAGACGGACTTTGAAAAACCAGCCCGCGCCCAACGGATCGGTATTGGCCAGCGCAGGCTCATCGCGCAGCGCCTCGTTGACTTCCACAATTTCGCCGGACACTGGCATGTACACATCGGCAGCGGCTTTAACCGACTCGACCACGCCGGTGACTTCACCTTGTGCAAAGGTTTTGCCGACTTCGGGCAGTTCGACGAACACCACGTCGCCCAGCGCGTCCTGCGCGTGGTGGGTGATGCCCACGGTGGCGACCGCATGGTCGGCGTCGACCCATTCGTGTTCTACGGTGTATTTGAGGCTCATAAAAATCCTTTTTGGGTGGCGTTAAGGGATGAGAAAAATCGAAAAAATCAGCCGCGGTGGTAGCGGTGCGGCACAAAAGGCATGGGGCAGATTTGCATGGGAACCGGTTTGCCGCGCACCATCGCGTCCAGCCGGGTGCCGGGTACGCTATGCGCTACCGCGACATACGCCATCGCGATGGGCGCATCGGCGGTGGGTCCCAACAGACCGCTGGTGACTTCGCCGACCGCCGCACGGCCCGGCACATGCAAAGCCGTGTGCTCGCGAACCGGCACGCGCTCCAGTGCCCGCAGTCCCACACGCACGCGGGCGCAGCCAGCATCGATCTGCGCCAACAGGCGCTGGGCACCGGGAAAGCCGCCAGCGCGCGCGCCGCCGTTGCGCCGCACTTTTTGCACAGCCCACAGCAAATTCGCTTCGGCGGGCGTGGTGTTGCTGTCGATGTCATTGCCATACAGGCACAAGCCGGCTTCCAGCCGCAGTGAATTGCGCGCGCCCAAGCCAATGGGCTTGACTTCAGGCTGCTGCAAGACCGCGCGGGCGAAGGCCAGCGCTGCCTCGGAGGGGATCGAGATCTCGAAACCGTCTTCGCCGGTGTAGCCGCTGCGGGTGATAAAGAGTTCCTGCCCCTGCCAGACCAAGCTGTTGCCGGACATAAAAATCAGCCCGCTCACGCCGGGCACTAGGCGCTCTAACGCCGTTGCGGCGAGCGGCCCTTGCAAGGCCAGCAACGCTGCGCCGGGTAGCGGCGTTACCTGGCAACGCGCGCCGATGTGTTGCTGAATATGGGCAGTGTCTGCCACCTTGCAGGCGCCGTTGACGATGACCAGAAAGTCCGATGCGCGGCGGGTGAACATCAGGTCGTCCAGGATGCCCGCGTTGTCGTTAAGCAGCGTGCCGTAGCGTTGGCGGCCGGGCGCGAGGCCGATCACGTCCACCGGCATCAGCGACTCCAGCGCTGGGGCGGCGTCGGCCCCCCCGATGCTGAGCTGCCCCATGTGGGAAACATCAAAGAGGCCGGCAGCAGTGCGCGTGTGCAAGTGTTCGGCGATGAGGCCCGCCGGGTATTGCACCGGCATGCTGTAGCCGGCAAAGGGAACCATGCGCGCACCCAGTTCAAGGTGCAAGTCATACAGCGGCGTGCGCAGAAGGGGGGTGTCGGAGTTGGCGGTGCCGGTGGCGATATCGGTCAAAAGGGGCTCCATGCATACGGCCACCCACTATGGGGGCCGGGAACCCTGTTGTCCGCTTTACCTGAGAGATTCATCGGCTGCACATACAGCCGGTTTGCCCCTTCGGTGGGCGTCCGCCCTGCGGTTCGCCACTCTCCAACAGAATAAACATGTCAGTCCTTTTGCCTGAGCGTTCAGCCTTCGGCGGTCTTGCGACTCTCTCCTGACCGGCGCATTCTAGCCACAGCCGTCAGGGTCAGACGCCAGGTCCGGCCTGGGCGCAGAGTTGCAGAAAAGCGCTTTCCATGCTGATGCCGCCGCAGCGCTCGGACAGACCGGCCGGCGTGCCTTCAAACAGAACCAGGCCTTTGTTCAAGACGATGACCCGGTCGGCCTGCTCCACCTCATCCACCAAGTGCGTGGCCCACAAGGCCGCCACCGCGCCGCTGCGCGTCAGGGCGTAGACGGAGTCCACCAAGGCTTTGCGCGACGCCGGGTCCAGTCCCACGGTGGCTTCATCCATTAACAGAAAAGCGGGTTCGTGCAGCAAGGCCCGCACCAATTCGACTTTGCGCCGGTTACCGCCTGAGAGTGCCTTGACCGGCGCATGGCGTTCGGCCTGCAGCCCATGCTGCTCCAGGCCTTCAGTGATGCGCTGCAGCGCGACGCGGCGCGGGATGCCGTGCAGATCGGTGTGGAACAGCAAATTGGCCTGGACCGACAAGTCGGCGTCCAAGGCGCTTTGCTGGAACACCACGCCCAAACCGGCGAGCGCGCGCGGGGCCTGGGTGCGCATATCGTGACCCAGGATCTGTATCGACCCCTGGTCCGGCACAAACAAGCCGCTGAGCAGTTGCACCAGCGTCGATTTACCCGCGCCGTTGGGGCCCAGCAAGGCGACCATTTCGCCCGCTTGCAACTGCAAGCTCACCGATTGCAAGGCGACCCGGGGGCCGTAGGACTTGCGCAACCCCTGGGCTTGGAGCACTGGCTCGACTTGATGAGAGGTGTTAGACATGTTGCTTACTCCGGGGGGGTGGTAGGTGAATGCGGACGCGTCATCCCCGCTGGCGCACCCAACCCCGCTGGGGGTCATAGCCATGCAAGGCCAGCGCGAAGGACAGCGCCGCGGTTATTGCGACAACCAGCACCGCCTGGATGTTGAGCTGGCTTTGAAGGGCGTAACGCATCAGCTCCACGACCGCCGTAAAAGGATTCAACTGCGCTAATTCGTACAGCCACAGGGCACCGGACTCCCGCAATTTCCAGAGCGGGTACAGCGCGGTGCTGATAAAAAACATCGGAAAGATCACAAAGTTCATGGTGCCGGCAAAGTTCTCCAATTGGCGTATGTGAACGGACAGCATGAGCCCAAGCGCTGCGAGCATGGTGGCGCTCAGTAGCATGGCGGGTAAGACGGCCAGCCAACCCCAAGTGGCGTCCACGCCGAAAGTCCACGCCACGGCCATAAAAACCAGCATTTGCACCAAAGACAAGGCGGTGCTGCCGGCCAGCTTAAAGCCCAGCAGCCAGCCCCGTGGAAGTGGCGCTGTGAGCAAAAGCCGCATCACGCCCATCTCACGGTCGTAGACCATGGACAAGGAGCTTTGCATTCCGTTGAACAAGGCGATCATGCCCAGCAGGCCGGGCAGCATGTACTCCTTGTAATCCACATAGGTCTCATAGGGCGCAATGATGGCCACGCCAAAAACATTGTGAAAGCCCGCAGAAAAAACCACGAACCATAAAAGCGGGCGTACGAGTGAAGAGGCGAGCCGCGATGGTTGGCGTAAAAATTTGTTCAGTTCACGTCCCACTACGGCCCGAAGCGCGCGAGCAAGGTGCATCAAGATGGGGGGATGGAGCATGGCGTTCCTTCACGTAAAACGCCGAGTATCGATGAAGGGTAAGGCGTCTCCCGGGACAGGATGCGGAGAGGGTTTTTGCGCTTCAATTTTTTCTAAATATTTGTATGAACAATCGATGACTCTGCTAGAGTACGGGCTCGAAGCCAAAGCAGTAGGAGCGGCGGCATACAAAAAGAAGACAAGCTATGCATCTGAAGAGCTTAGAAATTGTTGGAACACGGCACGATGCCGTCAAAGCCAATCACCTCTGCCCATGTGTTGTGATGCCTTTTCAAACCGGTGCTGTTGATGCTGTTTGACCATTGCGCGCAGTGCCAGCGCTGCTGCAATATCGATCCCGGATATCCGTCTTTGGAAGTCACGCTCACCGCCAAAGAGCGAAAGGTTCACGGAAGCATTTGCATTGAAACACGGTGCGAACTGCTGGGCGACAAGGGATGCACGCTAGGTAGCGCCAAGCCCCTGAGCTGCGAAATCTATCCCCTTTCGTACGACCCCCGATCGCGTACCTTCCACTATGACCAGGATTGCCCTTTGATGCCTGAGTACCAACTGCAGCTGGCCCAGCCGGGCAGTGATGCCCGGGCCCACCTGTCGCGTATGACCGACGCGGTGCGGTTGCATGAAAAAATCGATCCGAAGTTTCTGCGTAGCAACTTCGCCGTCGACCAGGACTACTTTGACCTACAACCCCTCTCAACCGTTTCTGCTCCATAGGAAGGCACGCTATGAACAGTTTTTCTTCTGCATGGTCTGAGCTGGCCGAAGCCGTCGCCGAATCAGCTTCCGAGCCGGGTGCCTACGAGTTGGGCTACCAGAGTTGGACAGAGGACAACCTCTGCGTGGAGAGCTTCCACGAAGAAACGCGTTACTTCACCTCGCGATGGGATGCGCTGTGCCCCTATGTGGATGTGAGCCCTGACATGTTGCGTTTGGCGCGCAAGCCATTTATTGTTTACGCGCTGCCGCCGGAAGGCCCGTATGGCGTACCGATCAACGACAAATACGGCCTCGTGGATGTGGCTGCGCCCGGCTTTTGGGTTGATGCACGGCGTGAGCGCAAGTTCCGCGAACTCGACAAAATGTTCCGCGGATTTGAGATCACCGAAATGGTGATCCCCGGTCGCGAGATCACGGCCCAGTATCTTTTCGAAATCGGTGAAGTGCACTTCGCCTCCTACGATATCCATGACCGTGAAATTGAAGGCTTTGTCGACTATGTCCGCAAGCTCGACGTGGTGGTGATCAAGGTCACTGCACCCAACGGCGATGTGGTGCTGCATGACGTGTCGATGGTGCTGCCGCAGCGCAACCAGGTGTATGGCAGCTTCTGCCAATGGAACCCGGACTACCGCAACCGATCACCCGGCATCTACGCATGCTTGCTGGCCGCCCGTTGGACGGCGAAAAACAACTACCGGTATTACAACTTGGGACCGGTCGGTGACTACGGCTACAAATCGCTTTTCGTCACCGACTTTGAGCCCATTTATGGCCTTGCACTCACCGACTTGAATCACGGTTTGGTCTTGGATGAAACCTCGCCTCTGCACACCGATTTCAAGCGTTCCGAGTGGAACCAGATCTATCGCAACCCACTTGCGCGTGGCACTACTTGAAAGTGTGCTTTTCGCCGTAGCTTTGGTCGTAGTCTAGGAGCAGTTCTTCGCCGGCTTGGATGCTCTTCACAGCCTTCAACTGCCCATTCTTGCGGTAGCGCACATTGGGCTCTTTAGAGTGGTTCAGGTAAACCGCCATGTTCATGGAGTTCATGCCGATTTCAGGTACGAAAACAGCGTCCTTGTCGTAGTAGCAAAAGATCTCGATTTCTTTGCGTACACCACGCGGAAGTTTCTTTAGTTCGGCGTGTGAAAATTTAACTTCCTTGTAGTTCAAACGCGATGCCAACGGGTTTTCTCCCTCCGGTATGTCGCGCACGGCAAATACCCCGATACCGTGGATGGTGGAGACCCCCAAGCGGCAGAAAACTTCATTTTGAAGGTGGGCAAGTAATTGTTCTTTGATTTTGGACATGTCGGCTCTAAGGCTGGATTGGAAATGGCAGTTCAAGCCCGCCATTGTGCCACCGGGGTGTGGCGAGCACCGTGTCCCTATCGTCCGCTTGCTTCCAAGGGCGTTTGGTGCTAGCGTGGGTGACTGGGGTTTCTCCCTGCCGGTTACGCCATGAAAAAACTATTTACGAATCAATTTTTTGAGGAGCCCGGCTTTCTCAGTCCGGAAATCTGCGCAGATTGGGAAAGGCGTATTTTTGACAATTTAGATATATTTGGGCCGGATATGGCGCCTAAATACGGACAAATGGCAGCTTATTACGGGATGATAGAAGCTGGTTTGAATGAAAGTTACTACCGGTTCGCCGAAAAACACAATCACTTTCTGTTGAAAAATTTTCCGGAGGTAAAAGACCTTATTCGCCAGATGGGTGAATGCATACTCGAAAAATCCGGGCTCACGGCAAATGCGATTCCAGTTATTCCCAGGGATAAGAAATACTTTCTGGTCGCCGGTTTTAAAATACAGTCAAAAAGTTTCAATATATACAATATTCATATTGATACCGAGGGACTTTTACAATACCCGGGTAGTATCTTTAATCTCAACACGCGTGCTTATTCCTGTATCGTTTCGATTAAAAGGACTGCCCAGCATGAAAATAAGCATGGCGGTGATCTGCATATTTGGCAGGAGCGGTATACGGCCGACAAAATGGACGACTTTTACAAAAAGGACGGAATCCAAGTCCGCTCCCGTGCAAACCGGCACCGCATCGCCTACGAGGCCGGGAAGCTGCTCATCTTCGACAGCTTCATGCCGCACGGCGTGCTGCCATTCAAGGTGCGTAAAAAAGCGGACCGTCGGATCACGTTCCTGGTCCACTTCAATTATCGCAAGCACACCGAGCGCAACCCCTTTCCGCATTTGGAGTACTGGTACTGAATGCGGCCCGCGATGCCCGGCAGCCTGTGGGCCGGCGCGCTGAGGCTCAAATAGGGCAATCTTTCCAGGCTTTTTCTGCTATCTTCTCGGCCTTTGCATAGGGGTTCCACCCTGCAATCGACGGTTGGTGGCTGAATGCCAGTTTTTCCTATTTTCTTAAGGAATTTGTGATGCAAAAACATTGGGTTGTGGGCTGCGCAATGGCAGCGGTTTTGGTGGCTTGTGGCAAAAAAGAAGAGCCGGTGGCAGCCGCTCCCGCAGCAGCAGCGACTGCGGCCGAAGAAAAGGTTTTGAATATCTACAACTGGCCGGATTACATCGCCAAGGATATGGTCGCCAATTTCGAGAAAGAAACCGGCATCAAAGTCAATTACCAGACGTTTGAAAGTAACGAGGCCCTCCAGGCTAAATTGGTTGTGGGCAATACCGGCTATGACATCGTTGTGCCAGGGTCTACATTTTCGAAGTCGCAAATCGACGCCGGCTTGCTGTTGAAACTGGACAAAGCGCAAATTCCCAACGCGGTTAACCTGGACCCGGCCCTCATGTCCAAGCTCGAGACGGTCGATCCCGGCAACGCCCACCTGATCCCCTGGGCGTGGAGCTTCACCACCGTCGGCATCAACAAGGCCAAGGTAGCAAAGGCCTTGGGCAGCATGAAAATGCCGGATAACGCCTGGGATCTGGTGTTCAACCCTGCGTATACCTCCAAGCTCAAATCCTGCGGTATCGCTTACCTCGACTCCCCGACTGAAGTTCTGCCACCGGCTCTGCATTACCTGGGTCTCGATGCCTATTCCGACAAGCCGGAAGACCACAAGAAAGCCGGTGAGATGCTGGCCAAGGTGCGCAAAGATGTGCGCTTCTTCTCCAGCACCATGATTGACGACCTCGCTGGCGGTAAAGCCTGCGTGGCATTGGGCTGGGCTGGCGATATCAATATTGCGCGGGGCCGTGCGATCGAGAACAAGAACGGAATCGAACTCGAAGCGCTGCTGCCCAGCACCGGCGGCCTGATCTTTTTTGACAACTTGGCTATCCCCAAAGATGCCAAGCACCCCGGCAACGCATTGGCCTTTATCAACTATTTCCTCAAGCCCGACGTGTCAGCGGCCCACACCACCGAGTTGAACTACCCAACGGCCAACAAAGCCAGTGTCGCCTTGCTGGCACCCGAAGTGGCGCAAGACAAGTCCATATTCCCGGACGCCGCCGCCCTGAACACCATGGTTCCACCCAATGCTTTGGGCAATGCGGCACGCGAGTCCATGACCACCGTGTACACAGAGTTCAAAAAGGGTAAGTAGTCTGATCTACAGGCGGGTTGTGCAAGCCTGAGCTTGCTCCACCTGCGCTATGTGTGCATGACCTGATGTCCCCTCGCCCCGCCACCAGCCCGTCCGCATGGGGGCGCATGCGGCCGCTGGTCGTGGGTTTGCCGTTGAGCTGGCTCTTGTTTTTTTTCGCGCTGCCCTTTGTTATCTTGCTGCGCATCAGCATCACCGACATGGGCGAGCAGCTCGACCCTTTTGCCTCGCTGTTGCGTACGGTCAACGGCCAACTCGGGGTCTTCGTCCAAGTCCAAAGCTTTATTTCCTTGCTGCGCGGCGCTGAGGGCGGCTGGTTCGATACCCTTTACCTGGACTCCTACGCGCTGTCGCTGCGGTACGCCTTTTTAACCACCGCGCTGTGCTTGTTGGTGGGTTACCCCTTCGCCTACTTTCTGGCCCGCACCCGTCCGGCGTACCGTGCCCTGTTGTTGCTGATGGTGATGCTGCCGTTCTGGACCTCGTTTTTGCTGCGCGTGTATGCCTGGAAAGGCATTCTTGCGGACCAAGGCGTGGTGAACCAAGTGCTGATGGCGATCGGGCTGACTGAGGAGCCGGTGCAGTTGCTCTACAACGATTTTTCGATGTTGATCGGCATGACCTACGTCTATCTTCCGTTCATGGTATTGCCGCTGTACGCCAATCTGGTGAAGGCAGATATACGGCTGGTCGAGGCGGCGCAGGACTTGGGTGCCAACGTCTGGAAGACATTTTGGTTGGTTACCGTGCCCTTGTCGCGTTCGGGCATTGTGGCGGGTTCGATTCTGGTTTTCATTCCCTGCCTCGGCGAGTTTGTCATCCCCTCGCTGCTGGGCGGGGCCGACAACATCATGATAGGACGCGTGGTGTGGGACGAGATGTTCAGCAGCAACAACTGGCCCCGCGCCTGCGCCCTGTCAATCTCGATGATTGTGCTGGTGATCGCGCCGCTGGCCTGGTTCAATCAGCGCGTTGCGCGCAAAGCCGCCACGGAGCAAGTCCGGTGAGCGGCTGGCTGAACCGGCATATTTCCCGCGTCTGGCTAGGCGCGGTGTTCGCATTCCTGTACGCACCCCTGGCTTTTTTGGTGGTGTTTTCCTTCAACAGCACCCGCCAAGACGCCATATTCACCGGTTTTTCCTTGCGTTGGTACAGCGCCTTGATGCAGGACAACCGCATCGTGGACGGCTTCTTGTTGTCGCTGAAGGTGGCCCTCACCAGCGCCACGCTGGCCACCATATTGGCCACGCTGGCCGCCTATGCGCTGGTGCGTTTCGGTACCTTTCGCGGCCGTTCCTGGATGTCAGCCATGCTGAATGCGCCACTGGTGATGCCCGAGGTGATCATCGGCATGTCGCTCCTGCTTTTGTTCGTCGGCTTTGAACGCATCGCGGGCTGGCCGGACCGCGGCGCCTTGACCATCATCTTGGGCCACACCTTGTTGGGTATGGCTTATGCGGCGGTGGTCATCGAGTCGCGGCTCAAAGAGCTGGACCGCACGCTGGAAGAGGCCGCCATGGATTTGGGCTGCCGCCACGAGTCGGTGTTTTTTCTGGTGATGCTGCCCAATATGACCCAGGCACTGGCCGCCGCCTGGTTGCTCACGTTCACCTTGTCGTTCGACGATGTGGTGATCTCGGAGTTCCTCTCCGGCCCCGGCGTCACCACGCTGCCCCAGGTGATATTCGGCTACGCCCGCCGGGGCATCAACCCGTCTATCTATGCGGCGGCCGCATTGTTGATGCTTATCGTCACGGTATCGGTGGTGGTGTTCGGTGTGTACACCGCGCGTCAGACCGCTGCGCGGGCCCGTGAGCAGGCGCTGGGTGCGCGAGATGCCGCGTGAGTTACAGTGTGCCGATGGTGCGAAGCTTCTTGTCCCTGCTGTGTGTCCTGTGTGCCGGTGTGGCACAGGCCCAGTATTCCAACGCGGCAGACGCGGCCCGCGCGCATTGGGATGACTGCGTGGCCGCCGCCAAGCTGGCCAGTGACGCCAAGCTGTGTGCCGAAAAACTCTTTCGTGAAACCTCCAACGACGTCCCCGATCGCAATCCCCAGAAGCTGCCGCTCTTGAAAATGGCCCAGGATTTGTACGGTCTGATGTCGCGCGTGGGCAATAAATCCATCAGCAACAACGACCAGATCAAGATGGAAATCATGTCCATTGAAATGGCCTACGCCAGCGCCTCGCGCCAGGCCAAACGCGTGGTGCAGGTTGATACCGTGAACACCACGCCCATTGTGGTGGTGCCTGAGGTCAAAATATCCCGCTGAAGCGCCGCGCAGGCGCGAAGTCGCAGACTCAGGTGCCGGCACCCGGCATGTCGGCTTCCATGGGCACTTGCAGTGCCACCAAAAAGCGCGACACCATGTTGTAGCTGGCAATCACTCCAACCAATTCCACTTGCTGCTGCGCGTCCGGCAGCAGCGCCTGCGCCGCAGCAAACACGGCGTCATCCACGCGCACGTCGCGCGTCATCGCTTGCGCCAGCGCAATGACCGCGCGCTCTGTGGCGTTAAAGGCCTGCGTGTTGACCGATGGGCTGTCAGCCTGCAACGCATCCAGCTGCGCCTGGCTGCCGCCGGCGGCCAGAAATTCCGGGGCGTGTTGGCTCCATTCATAGGGCGCATTGGTTTCGACGGCGACGGTACAAATCGCCAGTTCACGCAGGCAGGGGTCGAGCGCCAACTGCGTGCGGATCGCCCCCATGAATCCATTCCAGCCAGACGCAAAAACCGGGCTGCGCAGCAGCATGCGGTCCAGGTTCAGCAGCGTACCCCCGCGCCGCTGTGCAATCGCTTGCACCAGCGCGGGTGGGCCCAACGCGGAGTCGGGAACCGGTGTGATGCGGGGAGGGTTGCTGGTGGTGCTGGTGTGGTCCATGGCTTATTCCGTTGCTGATTGGGTGACGTAATACAAAGCTAAAAAATCCTGCGTGCTCGGCGCAATGAACTCCAGCCCGAAAAACCGCGCTTTCCCCAGCGGCGAGGGGGAGCTGTGTTTCACCGTGGCCTGCAGTTGCAGCGTCAGCGCCTGGTGTTCCACCATCAACTGCAACTGCACATCGACCTGGCCACCGACCTGTGCTTTGAGCGATTCGCTTTGCACCATGGCCCCGCCGGTGCCGATGTCAACCATTTCCACCGCGTTCCAACGCGTGGCACCTGCCGGTTTCACACGTGTCGGCCATGCGGCCTTGGCGCGCAGCGACTGGCGCACGGTCCGCGCCTCGACATAGGGCGGGTGCGACAGCACCGCGTAGGTACAGGGCTCCTGTGCGATCTGCAGAACCTCGGACAAAAAAGAGTATTCATAGCGGCCCGAAAAGCCGCGCACCATGCAGATGTCGCCCGGTGACAGCAGCGAGCGCGGCGTGGTCTCGCCAACCGGGCGCACCATCACACCCTGGCCCGCGATCACCCCGAAATACTGCGACTCCTGTTTGTGCGCGCCCTCAATCAGGCGCTGGGTTTGCATGGCCATACCGGGCTTCAAATCCAGCGACGTGAACGATGCGCGCACATGCTGTGCCTTGATGCTGGTGTCAGTATTCATGCACGTCTCTCCCTCTACTGATTAGTTTTTTCGAGCATAGCCCGTTTTGGCCAGCGCATGCGCAATCTCCCCGACCAGTCCCGGCCCGCGGTAAATCAGGCCGCTGTAGATTTGCACTGCATTTGCACCCGCCGCTATCTTCTCTTGGGCATCGGCGCCGCTGAAAACTCCACCCACGCCGATGATGGGAAAGTCCGCTCCGGTGGCCTGCCGCAACGCCGCAATCACGCGGGTGCTGGCCGCGCGCACCGGCACGCCGGACAGGCCGCCGGGTTCCGCGCCGTGCGGCAGATGCGCCACGGCCTGGCGTTCCAGTGTGGTGTTGGTGGCAATTGCGCCGTCCATGCCGTAACGCAGCAATTGCGTGGCAATGGCCTGCACCTGTGTGCCATCCAAATCGGGTGCAATCTTCACAAAAATCGGCACCCGCCGGTCCTGCGCCTGGGCGAGTTGTTGGCGTGCTTCGGCAAGCGATTCCAGCAAGTGCGCCAGTGCATCGTCGCTTTGCAAGCCGCGCAGGCCCTGGGTGTTCGGGCTGGAAATGTTGACCGTCACATAGTCCGCGTGCGCGTAAACCGCCGTCAGGCACGCCAGGTAATCGGCGCTAGCGTGTTCCATCGGCGTGGCAGCGTTCTTGCCGATGTTGAGC
>Ga0214921_10003287_pt1 | contig 24955 bp, 26 predicted proteins | sample LL1505_MetaG_FD_177992 | JGI IMG/M metagenome (GOLD analysis project Ga0214921, IMG submission 177992) | Freshwater microbial communities from Lake Lanier, Atlanta, Georgia, United States - LL-1505 | ecosystem: Environmental > Aquatic > Freshwater > Lake | place: USA: Georgia | collected...
GCTGATAGAACAGTTGCAACGAGTAATTGAAAGGGAGTCTTATAATTTAATTCACATTTCACATTTGGATAGCTTTTACACAAAATTCGATAGATCGCCCTTGCTCGAACTTTCTTTTGGGCCAAACTCTCTCGCATTTGCCCAAGATTACGCTGATTGGAGTTGTACTACCTCCCAGCAGTATCCTTATGGCTATGCCCGCCAAAAATGAAGATGAGGTAGTTAGAAAAGCCCCGCTTTTTAGTGCTTTAGATGATGCCTCTGCCGCTAGTTTGCGTGCCTCGATGAATGGCATAAAGATTTCAAAGGGTCAGATTTTATTTAAAGAGGGTGACCCAGGAGATAAGTTATTTGTTGTAGTCGAGGGCAAGTTAAAACTTGGCACATCCTCCGGTGATGGCCGAGAAAATCTTTTATCAATTTTAGGTCCAGGAGATATGTTTGGTGAGTTATCACTATTTGATCCAGGACCACGTACTGCCACTGCAACCGCAGTAGTTGACTCTAAGTTGCTAGCCCTTGCAAATGATCAGGTGATTGGATGGGTGACAGCCCACCCACATGTTTCACTTCAATTATTAAAAAGACTCTCACAACGATTAAGAAGAGCCAATGATGTTTTATCTGATTTAGTCTTTGCTGATGTACCAGGCCGAGTTGCTAAGGCAATTATTGAGTTAGGTGAGAGATTTGGAACTAAAAAAGATGATGGCTTGCATGTTAATCATGAGCTAACTCAAGAGGAGCTTGCGCAATTAGTAGGAGCATCTAGAGAAACCGTCAATAAAGCATTGGCTGATTTTGCTTCCCGTGGTTGGGTAAAGCTTGAACCACGCGCAGTAATTATTTTAGATTACGAAAGATTGGTGAAAAGGGGAAAGTAACTACTGCTAATACCTAGTAGATAAGTTGACGCGAACATTCTTACTTTTTTAATTATTAAGACTATTCTAATGTCATGGAGTCAAAATTGAAGAAACTTGTAACAATTCTTGAGGTCGGTTTTGGAAATCTTCCTTCATTAGATAGAGTTTTGAATCAATTAAATATTGGCACAAAAAATGTAGAATCAGTCCAAGAAATTTTAGAAGCAGAGCACTTAATCATTCCTGGTGTTGGCTCTTTTGAGACTGCAATGAATTATTTAAATCAGAATAATTATGGACAGGCAGTGAAAAAAAGAGCCTTAGAGCTCAAGCTTCCAACTTTTGGAATATGTTTAGGCGCTCAAGTTATGTTTGGCTTGGGGTACGAAGGCAGGGTTATGAATGGTCTTTCAATTTTTGAAGGCACTGTAGAAAACCTAACAAATAAATTGGCGCAGAAGAAAAGTCATACTGGTTGGGATAAAGTCAAATTTAGAAAAGATTTTTTAGGAATAAATGGAAATCAAAATATAGATCTTTTCTTCAACCATGATTACATAATGATTCCAGACAATGAAGATGAAATATCTGCAGAATGTGACTTTGGCGGTAACTTTGCTGTTGCACTAAAAAAGTATAATTGTTACGCTGTTCAGTTTCATCCCGAGAAGAGTCAAGAATCTGGCTTAACAATTTTAAGAAATTTCTTAGGTTTAAGTCATGTATAAAAGAATAATTGGATTAATTTTAATGAATAATGGAATAGTTTGTCGCACAAGAAATTTTAATTCAGATTACCTATATACCGATGAATTTATTGATAGTAAATACTTTGATGAAATAATTTGTATTGATGTTTCGCAAGAAAGGTCTGAGAAATCCCACAGATTGTTTCTTTCTGGAATAGAAAAAATCATGGAGCATTCGCAATTGCCCCTAGCTATTGGCGGAGGCATAAAATCAATAGAAGATATAAGAAGATACAGAAAATTTGGAGCAGATCGGTATGTAATTAATCAAACTGAAGCAGAAAGTGATATTTTTGTTACGGAGGCAATCAAGGAGTTTGGAAAGTCAAGCATTATTTCTAGTATCAATCATTGGGGAGATTTAACTTATTCGAATGGAATTATCTCCAAGAAAGCATTACAACAAAGAGTTTCTGAAATTTACGCTAATAGCGGTAGTGAGTTGTTATTGAATTCTGTAGAAAGGGATGGCACATTGTTGGGGTTTGATAATGACAACGCTAATAAAATAGCTGATTCTCATGATATTTCTTTAATCGTTTCTGGTGGTGTTGGCCGATGGTCTCACGTTCTTGACACTTTACAAATTGAAAATATTGAGGCGGTTTGTACCAGCAATATCTACCATCTGACAACGAAAACAATTTTGACTTGGCGCAGTGAAGTTAAGTCAAAGGGTGGTAATGTAAGAACAGTATGAACAAGATTATTTATTGCAAGGGCTGCTTTATGCCCAGTTCTAGACCACGAATTTCTATTGCAGACGACGGTTACTGTAATGGTTGCACTTATAATAAAACTAAACGTGAAAATATAGACTGGGACCTTAGAAAAAAAGAGCTGAAGCATATTTTGGATAAGAGTAAAGATGAGAAGTCAAATAAGGTTTATGACTGTGTTATTGGATGGAGTGGGGGCAAGGACTCTAGCGCCGTAGCTTTAATGCTTAAAAAAGAACTGGGGTTAAACCCATTATTAGTGACTTTCTCTCCCTTGATACCAACAGTTGAAGGGGAATTCAATCGACGAAGCTTGCAATTTCATGGATTTGACTCAATCTTAATATCACCGAACTTGAAAATATCTCGCTACTTGAGTCGAAGATTTCTTACGGAAAGAGGTGATCCAAAAATTCATTGGAATGCAGGTATCAATGCAGCCACAATCAATATAGCTGATGCGCTTAGGATTCCAATAGTTTTCTACTCTGAACATGGTGAATCTGAATATGGTGGTCGGGTATTAAATGAGCAAAGTATCAAAGAAAGAACGATTGAAGAAATTTTAGAAAATCAAATTGGAGATGATCCAATAAACTGGGTAGACAATTTTGTTGGAATTAATGATTTAGACCCTTATTTAATTGATGGTGAGCGCATTTCTAAAATCAAGATTTTGTATTACGCCCATTATTTTCCTTGGGATATTGTAAAAAATCTTGAAATTGTAGAAAAAGAAATCAGTTTTTCACGAAATAAGCGTGGGAGAACCTATGGTACTTTTACCGACTTTGACAGTTTAGATGATGTAATGGATGACCTTTATTACTATATGCAGTACATAAAGTTTGGCTTTGGCAGGTGTTTAAGGGACTGTGCCAGACAGATTCAGCGGAATCGCATGAGTAAAAAAGAAGCTTATGACTTAATTTCAAGATTTGATGGTGAGTATCCTGAAACAAGCATCCCTGTCATAGCTGATTTCTTAGAAATAGAGGAAACAAGATTAACGGAAGTTATTAATTTACATAGGCGAAAAGATATTTGGAATTTAGAAAATTCTGAATGGAAACTTAGATTCCCACTAACACTAACTGATGTTTAATTTTTATGCCATGGACTTTAGGGCTTACCTTAAAAAAGAATTAAACTAAAATTATGGGAATAGAAATAGCACTTGTAATTCAAGCAAGAATGTCGTCTTCAAGATTTCCTGAAAAGGTTTTAAGCCCATTATGTGGTACTCCTATGCTGCTGTGGACCATTAATTATTGTCGCAAGATCAATTTACCGCTATTCGTATTAACATCAACTGACTATAGTGATGATCAATTGGTAGGTGTGTTAGAAAAAAACGATGTAAATTACCATCGAGGCAGTTTAGAAAATGTCATAAGTAGATATTTGAGTTTCATGAGAGAGCATCAGGTAAAAAAAGTTGTTCGAATCTCTGGCGATTCACCCTTAATTAGTCCTGATGTTATATCAAAAGTCATAGCGCAGGATCAGGAGTACGCTGATGCTGATTTGACTACCAATATTTTTCCACGTTCATTTCCAAAAGGGCAATCAGTAGAAGTGATTCCAAGAAAATCACTCGAGTTGGTCATTGATCGTAATTTAAGTGAATCAGATATTGAGCATGTTACTCCTTACTTTTATGCTAATTCTAAAGAGTTTAAAATTAATAATTTAGATAATGACGAGGATTTGTCTTTCATTAATTTATCCGTTGACACTAAAGAGGATCTCCTAAGAGTTAATCAATTTATGACACTTACGTCACTTAAGTATTCATCACCCGCTCTTAGTTGGGAAATTTTTTCAAAAGCCATAGTTGAGTGTAAGATTTTTAAATGAAGACAGCATTGCTAGGATGCGGAAAAGCTGGGCAATCTCTGCTTGAAGAATTAATCGCCAATAACAACATTAGTAGAATTGAAGTGTTTGATCCTGACATCAGTAAATACAGTGATTTGTATAACACGCGAGACAAACATATTTTGTTTTCTTCTGAAACTGAGAAGTTTAAACCAGAATATGACTTAGTTATCATAGCTACACCTGACCATTTACATACAGCGTATCTGCTAGCCACAATCAAGAATGGAATCGATTGTTTTGTAGAAAAACCATTAGTGACTAATTGGGATGATTTCTATGCCATTGAAGTTGCATTGAGCAAACATCCCAATTTGAGAATAACTTCAAACTTCATTTTGAGGGCTGCCCCTTTATTTAGAGATTTAAAATTAGCCTATACGGCTGGATTTTTTGGAGACAAAATTTCTGTTGAGGGGAAATATCTATACGGCCGTTGGGAAAAGTTAGCAAACGGGTGGCGGGGCAATTCAAACTATTCAGTAATTCTTGGAGGTCTTATCCACCTTGTTGATCTGTTCTGCTTTATTACTAATAACTATGAGTATGAAAGTCATGTGGAGTACAAAAGGTTGACTAAACAAGAGCCATTTGGCGTTAAAGACTTTGGTTCAGTTAGCCTTTCAAATGAAAAAATCGGAATTGCTAATTTGTCTACTAACTTTTCAACACCACTGGAGCACAGACGAGATTTTTCGATCTATGGAGATCAAGGTTGGGTTGAGGTTCGGGGTAAAGAAGTCTCGGTTGGTGGAAAGTTACTTGATTACAAAATGAACAATTTGAGCGCTAAAGCAAATACGAAAGGAGAACTGTTACAGGCATTTATTGCTGACATTATTACGGGCGGACAGGGCACCAGTTCATATCCGACAAGGAAAGAGATGCTTGAAGTTGTTCGAATTTGCCTTAGTGATAACGCTGTCTGAAGTAATAGACTTTACAGATAAATTGTTAGACCTAGAAGGGTGGTGTTAAATGCATAAGATTGATTTTGCTCGGCCAATTATTGGCGATGAAGAAAAGCAGGCTGTATCAGCTTGCCTGGATTCTCCACAACTCGTGCATGGACCCCGGTCAATTGAGTTTGAGGAAAACTTCAGCCAATTCATGGGTGGTGGGTTTTCAACTTCGACCTCATCCGCCACGACAGCATTACAACTGGCATATTTAACTCTAGGTATTGGTCCGGGTGACGAAGTAATTGTTCCGTCACTTACTCATGTTGCAACAGCAAATGCCGTGCTTTCAGTGGGAGCAAAACCAGTTTTTGTTGATGTTAATTCGCATGACGGAAATATTTCTATGGAAGAAATTCAAAAAGCAATTTCAGGGAATACAAAGGCGATATGTGTGGTGCACTATCTAGGCGTACCTGTGGCCATGGATATGGTTATGCAGATTGCTAAACATAATAATTTATTTGTTGTCGAAGATTGTGCTTTAGCACTTGGAGCACGAGTCAACGGCACACATGTCGGATTGTTGGGTGATTTTGGAGCATTTTCCTTCTACCCAGCAAAACATATAACCACTGGTGAAGGAGGCATGCTCGTAAGTAAAGATAAAAACTTAATTGATGAATCTAGAAAGATTAAAGCATTTTATTATGATAAAGGTGTTGGAGACAGAAAGATACCGGGCTTATATGACATTGTTGGTTTTGGACTTAATTTAAGAATGAGTGAAATCGCAGCCACTTTAGGAATTGTGCAGTTAACAAAAATTTCTGATTTTCTAAAAACTCGCAAAAACAATTTTGAAGTGCTTGCAAAAACTATTGGTCAAAGTTCTTATGGAGCATTATTACCAGGGAATAGGACCGCGGCTGAATCAGCATATTACTGTGCTGCCTTTGTGCTTAAGTCAGAATTTTCAGGAAAAAGAAATGCGCTTGCGTTGGAAATTAATAAACGAGGTATTGGAACAAGCATCTACTACCCAGTTGCACTGCCGCTCTCAACATTTTATGGATCTAATAAGGAACTTTCTAAAATAATTTCATATAAAAATGCTGCTACCCTTGCAAACTCCAATATTGCGCTAGGTATTGGACCTCACGTTGGCAATGAAGAAATGAGTTTTGTGGGCGAAAGTTTAATTTCGGTGCTTGAGGAGGTCCTGTAAAATGAAAAAAGCCTTATTAATTGGTGGTGCTGGTTTTATTGGTCACCATTTAGCTCTAACTTTGAAAGCTAATGGATTTGAAGTTGCAGTCGTAGATGGACTTGAGGTAAATAATTTAATTTCACTTCAAGATTCCAGGTCAAATTTTGCGAATAGATATTTCTATATCAAGGTTTTAGAAGAAAGGTTATCTCTCCTTAGAAAGGCTAGTATTCCAGTTTTTGTTGAAGATGCTAGAGATTACATTAGATTAAACAGAATAGTTACCGAATACCAACCTGACGTAATTTATTTACTTGCAGCTGTTGCACACGCAAGTCGTGCCAATAAAGATCCATACTCAACATTTGATCATTCATTTAGAACTCTTGAAAATACGTTAGACATTACAAGATCGCTTGCAAATAACCCACAATTAGTTTTCTTTTCTTCAAGCATGGTTTATGGAGATTTTATGTCACAGTCTCCAAATGAAGAAGCAAATTGTGACCCAAAAAATATTTACGGTTCACTTAAATTTGGTGGTGAAAAGCTAGCTCGTGCATACAGTAATGTTTTCGGATTTCCAGTCACAATAGTAAGGCCTTCTGCGCTGTACGGTCCTAGGTGTATTAGTAGAAGAGTTTTACAAGTTTTCATAGAAAACGCTCTCCGGGGTCAAAATTTGATAATTAACGGAGATGGGCAAGAGTCTTTAGACTTCACCTATATTGATGATCTAGTTTCAGGATTGATGAGTTTAACTCTAAATGAAAAAAGCTATGGTCAGATATTTAATTTAACAACAGGGCAAGCACAAAAGTTAATTGATGCTGCAGAGATTGTAAAAAGTAATTTTCCTGATGTTTCAATACAATTCGAGTCACGTGATGCGCTAAATCCTGAGCGAGGAACTTTAGATATCTCCAAAGCTAAGTCTATGCTTGGATATGCACCTTCACATGATCTTAAGTCGGGATTGACTAAATATATTGATTGGTACAAATCATGCTGGGAAATAGATGAAATTACATCGTCACCAGCTGAGAGAAATGAGTAACTAATGCTTTTGTTTAACAAAAATACTGATACAGAAATAGTTGTAATTGCTGAAATCGGAGTGAACCATATGGGTTCATTGGATTGGATCATAAATATGCTGCCACAAGTAAAAGCAGCAGGAGCTGATGCAATCAAGTTTCAACTTTTTACTCCCGATTTGTACACTTCTAGAAGTAATATAGAAAGATATAAACACATAAGTAAATTAGTTCTTTCTAAGAGTGACTTTTTGCAGATTCAAAAACTGGGAAAATCCTTGGATCTTCCCGTGTTTGCGACTCCAGTTTCTCATGATTGGGTTCAATTTATTGCTGACAACTGTGGTGTTATTAAGATTGCTAGTGGAGATTTTACTTTTGACCCGACTGTAGATGCTGCACTAAAAACCTCAGCGCAGATAGTGATTTCAAGTGGAGCCACTACAAGAGATGAAGTAGAAGCATTCATAAAGAAAGCGAAAACAATTAGGCCCGGAGACAGGTATAGAGATACTTTGGCACTTTTGCACTGTATCTCTTCTTACCCACCTTCATTAAGCGAAAGCAACTTATCTGCCATCCCTGATTTAGTGCAGTTAACTGGACTAACGGTAGGCTTTTCTTCGCATTTTCTGGAAGATTCCCCGCTTTATACCGCAATCGGATTGGGCGCCAGAGTTTTTGAAATTCATGTGACAGATAATAGAGATAGAAAAGATATTAGAGACCATGCCTTATCAAGAACTCCAAAAGAGTTAAAAAACATTATTGATACTCTTAGAGAATTGAATAGATCTTGCCTATCTGGGAGGAAAACAATCCAAGCATCAGAAGTGACTTCTCTGAATAACTTGAGAAAAGGAGTTGTCTTTTCAAAAAACTTATCAAGAGGCCACAAGGTGACTAGTTTAGATTTGGAATTTGCTCGTCCTTTGAATCCTACAGTCCCTGATAAAGATTTACTGCTCGGAAAGATTTTGAAAGAAGATGTTTTAGCTTATACTTCTGTTTCGCTAGATTTGTTTGATTTATAGCCAGGCAAACTCAATGAGATCGAGCCCAAGAATAGTACTTTTTTTAAACGGAAATAGAGGATTAGAACTTTATAAAGAATTAGTTGAGCAAGGAATAAACATTGTAGGAATAGTATCAACTTACCAAACTCTTATAAGTGGTGCCGTAGTACCAGTTGTAACTCTAAAGGGTAAAAATTGGACTAAAATTATAAAATTCATTACCTCAAAAAAGCCTGATCTTGGAATCGTTGCTGGTTTTTCTCATATCTTGCCCAACGATATTTTAGAAATCCCAAGATATGGGTTTTGGAATTTACATGCTGGTAGAGTTCCAAAATATCGAGGCGGGTCTCCCCTTAATTGGCAAATGATCAATGGGGAAGTTAGAGCGGGTTTGTCAATACTAAAAATGACTCCGGGAATAGATGATGGACCTATATTAAGTAGCATCAGTTTTAAGATAGCTCATACGGACACTATCTCGGATTTGCATATAAGAGCCAATCAATTATTCCCCTTATTATTATTACCATTACTTTCGAATCCTGCTAAATCGCTGCGTAATTCAAAAGTTCAATCTCGCATTGGAGGAAAATATTGGCATCAAAGAAATGAGAGAGATGGACAAATTGATTGGAACAATTCAAGCTCTCAACAAGTTTACAATTTTGTTCGGGCAATATCTAAACCATATCCCGGAGCATTTGGAGTGATCGCCGGAAGACGAGAGGTGAGAATATGGCAAGTTAAGATTGATGAGAATCATGTTAATGGAGTCCCAGGTAGACTTGTAAAATTAAAAGATGGTTTTCACGTGCCATGCGGGGGTGGTGGATCAGTTCTATTGCTAGAATTTGAATCTCGGCATCCTATTAAAAATGGTGAACGCTTTAAAACATTAAGTAATTAAATACCTATAGGTTTGAGGTTAAGGATTATGGACAATCTATCAAATGAATTCAGTTCGGTGCAACCTGGAGCAATCGAACTGGATTTTCTATCAAAATACCTTCCGATAGGCGACAAAATCTTCGTAAATCCAATTTCGGGATTTATTACATCTCAGCGATATATGTCGGCTAATGATGTTGCAAAATACTGGTCAGACAAGATATTCCCAAATAAATCCGAAGAAAGCTACTCTGCTTATAATCCCTTTGCACAAGCTCGCTTATTTTATGTGGTGAAAACTATCGCACAATACTTGAAGTTTAATGAACATTCGAATCAACATTGGTGTGACTTTGCAACTGGGGAAGGGGTACTACTCAGTCTACTCCGTAATAATTATCCTAAATTAAGAATTAGTGGTACTGAACACTCCTCAACATTAGTCGAATCGCTTAACAGTAATGGGTTCGATGTACAGATCAAAACATTAGGCATACAGGCATCCATGCTGAATAAGGAGCAGTTTGATATCTCGACACTTACCTGGACCTTGGCTAATGCAATTGATCCACTTGCCTGCTTGCGAGATGTTGTGGATAACACAAAAACTGGTGGTTACGTGTGTGTAGCAGAATCATCTCGCATTCTAGTTCCTTTTCGAAAATCCCTAAATGACTACTTCTCCAAAACTTTTCCTGCAGATTTGCATCCAAGTAATTTTAGTACGAACACTTTAAAACTTTTAATGCAATTAGCTGGTTTAGAAATAGTTTTTGTCAATAGGTATTTTGACTCAGATGTATTGCTAGTTATAGGCAAGAAAGTTAGTCATAAGGTTGAACCGAAGTTTTTTGATGATCAAATGCAGGTTGTTGAGTTCATGAGGGAATGGGCTCTTGCATCAGAATTCTTTGAGAGTTTGCGAAGCAATTTTTAGTAATCTGTTTTCATTCAAAAATATCACAAAAAATTTTTGAGGATATCAAATTAAATGCTGCCTTATTGAATAAATCTTCTGATCCCATATTGTTAAAAAATTCTAGAACTTTATCCTTATGAAATAAATCCCAAAACACCGAATCATCATCTAAAAATTGTTTAAATTCAGTTGACTCAAGATCGCAAAGTTCCAAAACACTTGCATTAAATCCAATTTTTTTGGCGGAATACAATATTTCTCTGGGTAAATAGCCGTCAAATGATTCTCGTAATAGAGATTTTGTTAATCCTTTATTAATAAAATGTTTATCCTCGATAGACAAAACTTCTGAGAATAAATTAAAAGATAGATACGGAGACCTATTCTCTATGGAAAACATCATAGAATTTCGGTCGTCTTCGTGAAGAATAACTGGAATCACTTCATGAAACAATTCGTTAAACATCCTATTTTTCATTAAACTTTTTGAATAAAACTCCTCTGAAAACTTTTTTGGTTGATGACTTATTAGAAGTTTGCTCATTAATTGTGAACCTTCATAGACATGATCTCTATATTCAGGATTTGAGATATACAAATTAGGGTTTCTATATGTGGAGTTCCTAATTAAATGCTTAATCTTGCTGTTCCAATTACTTAACGAATCCTTGAAAACTTCAGGGGCTGATTTCTCTATTGTTGCTAGATAAAGTAGGTGGTGATCATAGTATCCAGTAAAAATCTCATCTGCTCCAGTACCCATTAGGGATACTTTAAATCCATCTGATTTTATTTTATTCATTAGAAAGTTTTGAACATAATAGCTGCTCGTAGAAATTGGTGATTCATGATATGAAATTATTTCATTCATGCGGGTTAAGAAATTGTTTTTATTGATTTTGACTAACGTATGATTCAATCCTAGGTATTTTGTGACAAGAGTTGAGCTCTCTTCTTCAGAATATCTGGTGTCTGTGCTTACTAAAGTATAAGCGTTAAGTGATACACCAAAATCATTTTTTGCTATTGCTGCTATTAATGCAGAGTCAACCCCTCCTGATAGACATATGGCTAGCGGAACATCTGATTCAAGTTTTCTGCCGACTGATTCAATAACTAATTTTCTGACTTTTAAAAGAATATCCCTTCGTGATTTATTTACATTGCTTTTTGTATTTATCTGAGCCAAAGACGAGAACTTAATTGTTTCGTTACTTAAATTTTGGCTTAAATTGAATTTTCTAATTGTCCCAGGTTCCACTCGACTTAAAGCATAAAAAAAATCTTCGCTTGTTTTAAACAGATACTTATAGCCATTAACTACAAAGTTCATAACATGGTCATGATTAATTCTAGGTTTTTGATCTACCAATGAGAAAATAGCCTTGGGCTCACTTCCAAAATAAATTTCGTTATTCTGTTGTAACAAATACAAAGGTTTTTCCCCAAAAAAATCTCGCCCAAAATAAGCAATTTCGTTTTTTGTGTCGATTAATACAAAGGCAAACATTCCGTCAAAATCTTTTGCTCCCTCGATTCCATTAAGAACTAAATATCTCAACGCAACTTCTATGTCACCCGCGGTACTCCAATTTTGGAACCCGTGGTTGATTTCTATTGATTTCTTTAACTCCTTGTAGTTGTATATTTCTCCATTTAAAACGATTATGAAATCTCTAAACTTCATTGGTTGCATGGATCTTTCATTAACATCGATTATTGCTAGCCGTGTAAACATTAAGTTGACATTGTTTTTTGACAAAAACAGCTTTTCTTCCGAGTTTCCTTCTGGGCCACGACAATTCAGTTTTTTTAGTGTATTTTCAATAGTTGCTTGCTCTAGTTTCTTACTACCTATATAGCCTGCTATTCCACACATATTGTTTTGTTCTTTCGGTATTAGAGACTTCTAAGTTGGATAGTTAGCTCAATTTCAACTGGTGAATTTAAAGGCAACTCCGATACCCCAACAGCAATTCTGGCATGTTTTCCATTCACATCACCAAATAACTTAATTAACAACTCACTAGCACCATTTATCACTGCAGGAATTGCTACAAACCCTGGTGCGCCATTTACAAAACCGCCAACTCTTACGATTTTTTCAATCTGATCAATATCTGCAACAAGTGAAATCGCAGCTAAAGCATTTAACGCACAAATTTCTGCCATCTTTTTAGCATCCTCAGGTGTTACATCACTGCCAACCTTGCCTTCTTTAACTAACTTGCCATCAACAACAGGAAGCTGTCCTGCTGTGAAAACCAGATTTCCTGTTTTAACCGCTGGTACATAAGCAGCAACAGGTGCTGCTGCGGTTGGCAGAGTTAAGCCAAGTGCGTCTAGTTTTTCTTTAACACTCACTTAATTTCTCGTTTCATATATGCAACTAATTGATCCCCGCCGCCTGGGGCGGGAACTACCTGAACTAACTCCCAACCATCTGAGCCCCAGGTATCTAAGATCTGCTTAGTTGCATGGGTAAGTAATGGGACGGTTACATATTCATACTTCATTATTGATCCTTTTTATTCTTGAGTTTGTTATTGAGAAAGAGCTGCTTTTACTAATCCTGAAACCAAACCACCATCTGCTTTTCCTGCGATCTTGGGTTGTAAAACTTTCATTACTAATCCCATGCCAGCAGGACCTGATGCATTTGTTTCAGCGATAGCCTCGGCAATCAATTTCTTAATTGCTTCCTGAGTTAGTTGCTCAGGAAGGTAGAGAGCAATAACTGCTGCCTCTGCTTTTTCCTTATTTGCTAAATCATCTCGCTTTGCTTGGGTGTAGGCATCAACTGCCTCACGACGTTTCTTAGTCTCACGTGATAACACGGTAATAATCTCAGCATCACTTAAAACCTTAGCTGCCTTTCCTGCCACCTCTTCATTTGTGATGGCAGCAAGCAGCATTCGAACTGTTCCGCTTTTTACCTCATCCCGAGCACGAATCGCATCGGTTAAATCTGCCTGTAGTTTTTCTTTTAGTCCCATAGCGGTATCTTCTCATGCCTATGGCATACAAAGTACGCACTGCAACCTTGCCCTTACTACCCAAGGGCTCTAAGGCAATAAAGGTGCTGCATTTTTCAGATCTGCATCTAACCCCAAAGCGAAAACGTGAGATTGCAGATATTAAATCCTTTGCAGATTTAAGACCTGACTTAGTTATCTCTACCGGTGATTTCCTAGCCCATAAAGATGCAGTAGGACCCGTCTTAGAAGCTTTAGGAGATTTACTTAATTTGCCTGGCCTATTTGTTTTTGGATCAAATGATTACTACGTACCGAGTTTTAAAAATCCATTTTCATATCTTTTAAAAGATGATGGAACACGAAAACTTGGGGCAAAACTTCCTTGGCAAAAATTGCAAAAACAATTAACAAAGGCTGGTTGGAAAGATTTAAATCATAATAAGGTTAAGTTTAAGGTCAATGGTGTTGTAATTGAAGCACGTGGTACAGATGATGCTCACTTAGAGTTAGATGATTATCGAAAGGTTGAAGGAAAGGTTAGTAAGACTGCCGATATCGCAATTGGTGTAACCCATGCCCCATATGAACGAGTTCTTGCGGCGATGGCTCAGGATAAATTGGATTTAATCTTTGCAGGTCACACGCATGGTGGTCAGATTAGATTGCCTTGGATAGGTGGAAGTAAGTCACTTACTACAAATTGTGATTTAAAAAATTGGCGATCAAGGGGTGTTACTAAGGTAAATGATGAGCCTTGGCTTAATGTCTCAGCTGGCATGGGTATGAGCCCATTTGCGCCAATTAGATTTGCATGTCCGCCTGAAGTCTCCCTAATTACGTTAACTGCTTAAGGTAGGCTTTAATTATGAATCTAATTTCTAATAAATTACATCGCATCTATTTAGTAATCGCATTACTTCTAATAATCCCAGATACCTTTTACTGGTACACACTTAATGATTACTCAAATTATCAAGATGCTTTTACTGCTATTACTAGCTCAACAGGTCTAACCTGGTTAATTGTTAGCTACCTAGCCCTCTTTTTTGCAATCTTTGCTCAAAACCTTGAGATGCGAGCATTTTTAACTGTTGTTGCCTTTGTTACCCGTATTTTCTTCCTGGTTTGGCTCACTGATATTTGGCGTTCTAATGAGGTTGGCTTTACCCAGGTAATTAAGAATGTATTTATCAAGACTGGTGATGCCCCATATGTTGAAAGCTTTGCAACTATTGCACTTATCCCAATGGTTCTAGCCTTAATTGTTCAAAAAACACAGGTAGCAAACCTTCTTACTGGTTTAGTTAATTTCCTAAAAACACCTTCCAATAAAACACATCAGGTAGTTTTTTATACAGCTTCGGCAACAATTTATCTTTTAGCACTAATTGGAATGGTTAGATCACTATTAGATAGTTATGATCTGGCAGCATCTGATCTGCCATCAGGTGTTTCTCAGAGCTTAATTTGGTTAGTTGTATTGGGTGTTATTCAAATTGCTTTAAAGTTACTTATCTTAGGTCTTGGACTTCTAGCCTCACTTTGGGCATGGATTAGCTGGCAAGCAGATATCAAAACTGTTCTTGGCCATATGAAGGATTTTAAATTATCGGAGTATTTAACTAGAAAAGTTGCCGCCTACCTTTATACCTTCTACTTTGTATTTATCATTGGTTTAGCTGCTGTGGGTATTCCAATTTATGCTTCAACTACATACGGCATAAATCAAGATTACGCAGCATTTCCAATGGTGGCATTAGCTGGAGTAATTGTTACATTCTTAGTAATTCTTGCAATCCGCTTAGTCTTTGAGTTAGCAGTTGCAGTAGTTCATATTGCTGAAAATACAAAAGGTGGATTAAGAAAGTAAATTAGTTAGATTTTGATTTAGCTTTTTCTAAGTCAGCATCTACCATTAACTTTGCTAACTCTTTCCAGTGTGTTTTCGCCTTCCAACCCAGCACATTTTTAGCCTTTGATGGGTCACCAATTAACGCGTCAACCTCAGTTGGTCTCTCATAACGCTTATCAACTTCGACATGATCTTTGTAATTAAGCCCTACATGTTCAAAGGCGGCTTGAGCGAAATCTTTAACGGTAGCGCCAACCCCGGTAGCAACTACATAATCACCAGGCTTATCTTGCTGCAGCATCAACCACATTGATTCGACATACTCTTTTGCATATCCCCAGTCACGAACTGCATCTAAGTTACCCAGATATAACTTATCTTTACTGCCGGTAGCAATCTTGGCAACTGCTCTAGTTATTTTTCTAGTAACAAAGGTTTCACCCCGACGTGGCGATTCATGGTTAAACAAAATTCCATTTGTTGCATGCACGCCATAAGCCTCGCGGTAATTAACTGTTGACCAGTAAGCCATTAACTTAGCAGCTGCATATGGGCTTCTTGGCCTAAATACTGAATCCTCATTTTGTGGTGGCGGGGTTGAACCGTAGAGCTCACTTGTGCTTGCTTGGTAGTAACGACATTTAATTCCTGATGCTCTAATTGATTCAAGGAGCGCCACAGCGCCTACTGCATCAACTTGCGCCGTGTACTGAGGCATAGTGAATGAAACCTGGACATGCGATTGAGCGCCTAAGTTATAAACTTCAGTAGGTTGAATCTGGTGAATCAAGTTGGTCATATTTACACCATCAGTTAGATCACCGTAGTGCAATATCAATTTTGGATTTGGTGTGTGAGGATCTTGGTAGATGTGATCTATGCGCCCGGTATTAAATGAGCTAGAGCGGCGAATAAGTCCATGAACTTCATAGCCTTTTTCAAGGAGAAACTCTGTTAGATATGAACCATCTTGCCCGGTGATACCGGTAATAAATGCAACCTTCTTAGACAAAATGGCTCCTTACTTATTTTGTAGATACCACTCTACAGTGGATGTGATGCCTTGATCTAATGAAATTAATGGTTTCCAGCCTAATTTAGCAACCTTTGATGAATCTAGAACTTTTCTCATCGTGCCATCGGGTTTGCTTGAATCCCAAATTATCTCCCCGTTAAATCCAACAGCGTTGGCGATCTTAGAGGCCAAGTCCTTGATTGAAACTTCCTGCCCTGATCCAATATTTATTTGCTTGGAATCATCATAATTATCCATGCAAATCACAACTGCTTTAGCTAGATCATCAACATGTAAAAACTCTCGAAGCGGTGAACCACTTCCCCATAAAGTCACCTTGCCGCAATCTGTTCGCTTTGCCTCAATAAACTTTCGAATAAGTACGGGCAGTACATGGCCATTTTCTAAATCAAAATTATCATTTGGCCCATACATGTTGGTTGGCATGACCGAGATCCATTTATAACTATACTCTTTACGATAGGACTTAATTAATTCAATGCCGGCAATTTTTGCCAATGCGTAAGCTGAGTTTGTCTGCTCAAGCTCACCAGTTAGTAGGTACTCCTCTTTTATCGGCTGAGCACAATCCTTCGGATAAATACAGCTAGAACCAAGAAATACAAATTTTGAAACCTTGGCTGCATGGGCTGCGTCCATAAGATTTAACTGAATTTGTAAATTCTGGGATAAAAATTCAACCGGATATGAGTTATTGCCACCGATTCCACCTACTTTTGCCGCAGAATCAATTATTGCAGTGGGCTTCAGATTATTTATAAATTCAAAAGTTTGACTTCGATCAAGTAAATCAACATCTTTACTAGAAATTCCAATTACATCTTTATTTAATCGCTGGAGCTCTCTGACAATTGCTGAGCCGACTAAACCAGAACCACCAGCTACTAGAATTGTCATGTGCTTAGCATAGCGTTTGGTTTTTTAAAACTCAGCCGCTACTAATTCTGCAATTTGAGCAGTGTTTAACGCTGCGCCCTTTCGAAGATTATCTCCACAAACAAATAGCTCAATTGCATTTGGATCATCTAGAGATCTTCTAACTCGGCCAACCCAGGTTGGATCAGTTCCAACAACATCTGCTGGGGTTGGAAACTTATAGTTTTCTGGATCATCGACTAACTCAACTCCTGCTGCATTTCTCAATACCTCTTGAGCTACAGAGCGTGATACTTCCTTTTCGAAAATTGCATGCACAGCTAGTGAATGGGTAGTCAAAACCGGCACTCGAACACAGGTGGCAGAAACCTTAAGGTTTGCCAGCCCTAGTATTTTTCTAGATTCATTCCTCACCTTTAACTCTTCAGATGAGTATCCGTCTTCTTTCAAAGAGCCCGCCCATGGAATCACATTGAATGCAAGGGGGTCTGAAAATGGGCCAAAATCTTTTACAACTTTTCTAATGTCTCCTGCTTCATCACCTAAACTTTTATTTGCAACCAAATTTATTTGCTCACGCAAAATATCTAAGCCGCCTTGGCCAGCACCAGATGCTGCTTGATAGGAGGCAACAACTAACTCCTTTAATCCATACTGTTTATGCAAAGCTCCCATAGCAACAATCATGGAAAGAGTTGTGCAGTTTGGATTTGAGATAATTCCTTTTGGTCTGTTTTTTATCTCTTGCGGATTTACTTCAGGCACAACCAATGGCACATCTTTATCCATTCGAAAAGCACCTGAGTTATCAACTACAACTGCTCCCTTACTAGCAGCAATTGGCGCCCACTCTTTAGATACCTCGTCCGGCACATCAAACATTGCAATATCAATGCCTACAAAAGCTTCAGGAGAAAGTGCGACAACTGTCAGCTCTTCGCCTCGGCACTTAAGTTTTTTACCAGCACTTTTTGCAGAGGCAATTAATCTGATTTCACCATAGACATTTTCTCGCTTAGACAAAATATCAAGCATTACTGTGCCAACGGCTCCGGTTGCACCAACTACGGCTAGGGATGGTTTTTTACTCATCGACCACTTCCTCCATATACAACAGCTTCAATTTGATCTGCATCCAAATCAAAGGCGGTGTGGGCTGCTTTAACGCCTTTTTCTAAATCAGAGTTTCTACAAACGATGGAAATACGAATCTCTGATGTTGAAATCATCTCAATATTTACGCCAGCTTCAGAAAGGCAAGCAAAGAAGGTAGCCGTTACTCCTGGATGGCTTCGCATTCCAGCGCCAATTAATGACAATTTACCTATCTGATCATCATATTGAATTGATGCAAAACCAATTTCACCTTGAATCCGCTTTAGAACTGCAGTTGCATTTACACCTTCAGTTTTAGGTAAAGTGAAAGAGATATCCGTTAAACCGGTTGCAGCAGCTGAAACATTTTGCACGATCATATCGATATTTATGTCGGCGTCGGCTATAGCTTGAAATATTGCAGCTGCCATACCTGCCCTATCAGGCACACCTACTATGGTCACTTTTGCCTCACTTTTATCGTGAGCTATTCCTGCGATTATTGCTGCTTCCATTTTGCCTCCTTCTGGATGATCCTTAACCACCCAGGTTCCTTCCTTGTTGGAAAAAGATGATCTAACATGAATTGGTAGATCAAAACGCCTCGCATACTCAACGCAGCGAAGGTGTAACACTTTGGCACCACTTGCTGCTAGCTCTAACATTTCATCATATGTAACAGTTGATAACTTCTTAGCTGCTGGAACAACTCTTGGATCAGCTGAGAAGATTCCATCAACATCTGTATAGATCTCACAAACATCTGCCTCTAACGCTGCGGCGAGTGCCACAGCAGTTGTGTCAGATCCACCTCTACCTAAAGTTGTAATGTCATTAGTGTCTTGTGAAACACCTTGAAAGCCTGCAACAATTGCGATGGCGCCTTCTTTTAATGCCTCTTTAATTCTTCCTGGTGTTACATCAATAACTCTTGCCTTGCCATGAGTTGATGTTGTAATAATTCCTGCTTGAGAACCAGTAAATGATCTTGCTTCATGACCTAAATTTGAAATTGCCATTGCAAGAAGTGCCATAGAGATTCGCTCACCTGCTGTTAACAACATATCTAACTCACGTCCATTGGGAAGTGGGGAAACTTGATTAGCTAAATCAATTAACTCATCGGTTGTATCACCCATGGCCGAGACCACAACTACTACTTGATGGCCGCTCTTCTTGGTGGCAACAATGCGGCTTGCAACCCGCTTAAGCCCTTCGGCGTCAGCAACGGAGGAGCCACCAAACTTTTGAACGATCAAACCCATGGCTTAAGTGTGGAGGATAGAAATGGAAATAATGGAATTATCTCAAATAGTAAGACAGTCAAACATCTTAAATAATGAGATTAATTAATTATCGTAGCTACGTCTGCCCTCAAAAGCTCTGCCTAAGGTGATTTCATCTGCGTATTCAAGATCCCCACCCACTGGAAGGCCGGAGGCAAGGCGGGAAACTTTGATCCCTAAAGGTTTGATCAATCTAGTCAAATAGGTAGCTGTGGCTTCACCTTCAAGGTTTGGATCGGTAGCAATAATGATTTCACTTATCTGTGTTTCAGCCAATCTCGTCATTAATTCTTTAATTCTTAAGTTCTCTGGTCCCACTCCATCAATTGGAGATATCGCACCTCCTAATACATGGTACTTACCTTTGAACTCTCTAGTTTTTTCAATTGCTAACACATCTTTACTCTCTTCAACCACACATATAGCGGTGTTATCTCTTCTTGGATCCCGGCATATCTTGCATAATTCTTCTTCAGAGATATTGCCGCAAGTGGTGCAGAACTTAACTCGCTCTTTCACTGTTTTTAAAACTTCTGCAAGCCGTGTTACATCCACTCGATCAGAGGCAATAATATGAAAAGCAATACGTTGGGCACTCTTTGGTCCAACGCCAGGTAGTCGTCCTAGCTCATCAATTAGATCTTGAATTATTCCTTCATACATAAATTATCAACTAAGAAAAACTTAGTCAGACTCCTTAATAACTTTTGCACCTAATTTACTTGCTAATAGATCTGCCCCTGAGAGCATGTTGGAATCTGTTGGATCTTCATCACCTCTTGCCATCGTGGTGGTGGCAACTGAGGTATCAACTGTTGCAATAATCTTTCTTCTAACCCCTGCCACCTCTTCAAAGGCATCAGATAAAATTACATCACTCTCTGATCTAACAAATGAATCACGTGCTCCTGTATTAACAATTCCAATGCTTATGCTCTCATCATCTACGGAGAGTATTTGAGCACTTGTAGCAAGTAGTGACCAGGTAAGACGACGTTTGCCTTTAACATTTTCAATTACCTGTGGCCACAATCTACGCAAAGTAGCGATATCTGCAACTCCACTTGGTTTATGGTTTGTTGGCTTGCTTTCAACCTTTACTGGCTCAGCTTTTATAGCTACTGCAGGTTTTACTTCAGCCTTTGGTTCGGCCCTTACAATATTTTGAACCGGCTCACTCTTTGTAGCTTTAGCCTCAACAGTTGGTGCTGCATTTATAACCCCGCGCTCTAATTTTTCAAGTCGAGCAGAAACGGCTGCATCATTTGCTTGCGGCAGCATCATCTGCCCACAAACTAACTCCAGAATCAATCTAGGAGGTGTTGCGCCTCGCATCTGGGTTAATCCGTTAGCAAGTAGATCTGCTGATCTAATTAAATTTGCAATACCGATTAACTTAGCCTGTATTCGTATTCGATCTAACTGATCAGTTGGAATCTGAACTAGTACTTGGGAGTTATTTTCATCAACTGCGCCAACAATAATCAAATCCCGCAAGCGCTCTAGTAAATCTTGCGCAAATCTTTTTGGATCTTGTCCTGATTCAACTACTCGGTCGACTGTGTTAAACAGGGAAGCAGAATCTGATGCAGCCATTGAATCAATTGCTTCATCCAATAAAGCTGAGTCGGTATAACCAAGCAGAGCTACAGCAACCTCATAGGTAACACCATCTTTGCCAGCACCAGCTAGTAATTGGCCAAGGATTGATTGAGCATCTCTAACTGATCCACCGGATGCTCTAACAACTAATTGAATTACACCTTTTGCCACCTTGATGCCTTCAGATTCACAGACTTTCTCTAAATGGGTAGAAAGAATTGCAGGAGGCACTAGTCTAAATGGATAATGATGAGTCCTTGATCTAATTGTTGAGATTAACTTTTCTGGCTCAGTTGTTGCAAAGATGAACAAAACATGTGCTGGTGGCTCTTCTACTACTTTAAGTAACGCATTGGCTGCCCCAGGCCCAAGTTGATGAGCCTCGTCAATAATATAAATTTTGTGGCGAGATTGAACTGGTGCGAAAAAAGCTTTTTCTCTTAATTCTCTGGCGTCATCGACTAAACCATGTGTTGCAGCATCTAATTCAATTACATCAAGGGAACCAGGGCCATTTGCAACTAAATCCTTACAAGATTGACATGCTCCACATGGGTTTGGTGTTGGACCCTTTTCACAATTTAAAGATCTGGCCATAATTCTGGCACTTGATGTTTTACCGCATCCTCTAGGTCCGCTAAATAAATATGCGTGATGGATTTGTCCTGAGGTTAAAGCATTACTTAATGGCGTTGTTACATGCTCTTGACCAATAACATCTGCAAAGGTTGATGGGCGATACTTACGATAAAGTGCTAACAAAATTTTCCTTAATTTACTATCGGTCAAAAAATAAAATTATATTCAACATCCTTTCCGAGATAGTATATGATAACTAAGTGAAGGTTCCACTTGCCTCAACTGGTCTTAGGGCTGAAGACATTTCTGCTGCGATTTCTGTGCTGAATTCCGGAAATCTTACTATGGGGGAAAAAGTCTCGCAGTTTGAGAGCCAAATGGCTAGTTATTTAGATGTCAAACATTTTGTGATGATGAATTCTGGCAGTTCGGCTAATTTAGCGATTATTGAAGCTTTACTCAGGCCAACCAGTAAGGAACCGTATCTCAATCAAGGTAATGGCGTATTAGTACCAGCAATTGCTTGGCCAACCACGATCTGGCCATTAATTCAACTGGGTCTGAAACCATGCTTTGTCGATGTTGAAATAGACACTTTAGCTATAGATTTAGAAAAAGCACAAGCCTTAATAGATAACAACAAAGGTTTAATTAAAGCAATTTTTCCAATTCATCCGATGGGATATGGCATTGATTCCGCAAAACTTTTAGATTTTACTGACAAAAACAATTTAGTTTTAATAAATGATGTGTGCGAATCCTTAGGTAGTTGGAAATCCGGAAAACACGCGGGTACTTCCGGAATAGCTGGATCATTTTCCTTTTATTTTTCTCATCACATCACCACTATGGAAGGTGGTGGAGTTTCCACAAATGATGATTTATTTGCAGATGACTTAAGAAGTATCCGGTCTCATGGATGGTCAAGAAATAGACATGATGCCGATGTATGGCACAAAAATAATAGTACAAACGAATCAAAATTTTTATTCGTTTCGACCGGCTACAACATACGTCCGATGGAAATCCAAGCGGCAATTGGTATTTCTCAGCTAAACGATATTGAATATTTTGTAAACAAAAGAAAACAGAATGCATTGAAATTCTATGAACTTGTTGAAAAGAGCAACATGGAACTTATTGGTGCAGAAACTCTTAAAGAATCTCATGAGCCTAGATTGCACTCTTGGATGATGTTACCGATACTGTTGAAACAAAACTTTAGTAAATCACGTCAAGAAGTGATTGAATCCTTAAATAGTTTCAGTATCGAAACTAGACCTGTTTTAACTGGAAATTTTTTACGCCAACCATCAATGGAACGCATCTCAAAAGGCGCTTATTTATCTACCGAAACAAATGTTTCTGATTTAATTGCAGCTAATGCGTTCATGATTGGGAATCATCATGATTTCTCTGATGAACAAGTAGATCTAATACTAGAAGCATTTAAGGAAATCTTAAAATAAAAAATGTTAAACGTAGTAACCGGTAAATCAGGTACCATCGGTAGATATTTTCCGACGAACACTTACAGTTTTAAAAGTGATTTAACTTCAGACTTTAGTGAAGAACTTAAGTTTATAGGTAAATCAGATTTTACTTTAACTCACTGCGCCGGTATTGTAGGGAATTCTTCAGTAATGAAAAATTTTAATTACTCTTATTTGGTTAATGTTATTAGCACAATAGAATTAGCAAAGCTTTCATTGAGTATGGGAGTTAAGAAATTTATATTTGTATCTTCTTCGCATGTCTACGAAAGTAGTAAATCAATTATTGATGAGGGTGGGAAAATATCCCCATTAAATGAATATGCACATCAAAAAAGAGAAGCAGAAGTCAAGCTTTTGGAAATTTTCAAAGATTACCCTCAACATTTGTTAATTGCCAGAGTTTTCAGTTTATTAGACTGGGGTATGAAACCGGCAACACTGGGTGGAGCAGTGGAAAAATTATTAAAAGGTGAGATATCTGATATTCACAACGGAGAAGATCAAAGAGATTTTTTAACCCCGAGATCAACTGCTTCAATCCTACATTTACTGGCAAACTCTGAGGCGAGTGGAATATTAAATGTGTGCTCATCTAAGGCAACTAAAATTAGAGATGCGGTTGCATACATGTTTAAGCAAAGAAATAGATTAGAGTTACTTGATCGGGTGCGCGGAGGAAACTCAGAAACTCCCTTCATCGTAGGCGATAACCTTGAGTTAAAAAAACATTTAAACAATGAAAATTTGATTTGGAAACCTCAACTAAATTTACAAATATGAATGCATACTCACCGAGTTATACATTTTTGATAATTTCTTAATTATAGATTCAAATTCTACATTATTTACGCTAGGGTCGAGTCTTAAACTTACATTACTGAATTTGGAAATTACTGCGTTTTCACGAAAATACGCAAGTATCCCGAGAGCGTAAAATTCAAATTCAATACAAATGGGCGAGGCTGTATTTCGATCGTAATTTTCCAGTACCGCGTCGAGAAGATGTTCTGTCGAACTTAAATTAGAATTATTCATAATTGCCCGTAAAAATTTAGGTTGAAACATCATATGATGAGTTATGTGAGAATAAGTCTCAATAGGAAATTTGTTGTTTATTTTATTTAATAGTTGATAGTAAGGAAAATTGTATTCTGAAGATACAAATAGAGGTTGATTGCCATTGTTATCAAGCCATAAAAATGGTTTAAGAATTAAAGTATCTGAATTAACTTGAAGGACACCAGAAAATTGTGAGGTAATAACTTGTTCAATAGTTAAAAACTGTTGTAGTACCCACCCATATTTTTGAGGAAAATGCTCTTTAATTTTATTTGTGATTCGGTAATTTAAAATGTCGTCCTCAGACTTAACTTCAATAATTTTATTATACTCATTTTCTGAAAGCAATTTCCTACAGTCATCGACCTCTTTATTCGGAACAGTAATCGAGACTTTCGCAATACTATTGTATGAGTTAGCAACCGCATGATTGATTACAGCGTTCAAATATTTAAAGTCTTTTGAGGTACTATTAACCAAAATCTCAATAGCTGGCTGGTTATTTTTTGATGCTGGTTCTGGAAATGTATTTATTCTGTTCACTTCATAGGATCTAATAAGGTTTTTTCTGTAATTTTTACCCTTTGCTAGTGAAAAAAATAGATAAGGTAACAGCACTATTATGTTTGGTTTGTAATCAAATCTGTTAAATAGGTAGGTGTATCGCAAAAAATGCATTGATTTAAACTTAACAATGTTCACGAAAAGATTATAGTTGCTCTGCGATATATCTATTTATTTTGCAATATTCTTAGATTGTTATCACTGATCTCTCTTATTTGAGGATCCCCCGTACACCCACTAGAGCGCACCTACCCTTGCTGCATTCCTGCCCTGGGGGAGTTCGGCACGTTAATGCCGCACGGGGGATCTAACGGTAAATCTTAGTCATCACCACCGATACCCTTA
>Ga0214921_10003288_pt1 | contig 24953 bp, 28 predicted proteins | sample LL1505_MetaG_FD_177992 | JGI IMG/M metagenome (GOLD analysis project Ga0214921, IMG submission 177992) | Freshwater microbial communities from Lake Lanier, Atlanta, Georgia, United States - LL-1505 | ecosystem: Environmental > Aquatic > Freshwater > Lake | place: USA: Georgia | collected...
GGCTTCCAATGTATTGATCTGATGCTGACGAACTTCATTTGTCTGTCTTGTACCCATGCCTGCGATGAAGCCAAGATGATCGTCCTCCCTTCTTTTTTTGTTGCAATGTTCCCACCAGTTGCAAAGATCGCAATGACCTACGGGATCCGGATAGGTATCAATCCTGTCACTGAAGGCACCCAGGAATTTTTTCCTGGAATGCAAGACATAGCCTAGATAATCATTGACCCTGTAGGATTCAGCACCATTGGGCTTCATGACATGCATGTTCTCCGGCATCAAACCCTGCATGCCAGAGAGCATGTGTGAGTAAAGTGCGATCTGAACCAGTGTGGACGCTTTGGTATGGTTGGCAAGTTTAGTGTCGGTAATTTCATAGGACCATGTCCATGTGGATGCAGGCTTGTCAACCTTGATCATGAAATCCGCCCATCCCTGCCATTGACCCTCTTCCAGTCTGCCTTGATAGATGACATCAGCCCCTGTTGCCATTGCAGCGATGGTATTCAAATAGGCATCAGGATCATCTTTTTCGATTTGAATGATGCTTAGCCCCTGTTGCTTCAATGTTTCAAGGTAGGCGGCTTCAAACTCCTCGCCTTTTTGCCTTAATACCTCAGTTGTTCGGTTGGAATAGTTCGGTCGGGATCTGATGCCCTCTGCTGCCTCCCTGTTGAGGGTAGTAAGGTATTTGCAATTGAGGTGATTGTTAAGATCAGTTGCAGAGAAAAAGAAATCATTATTAAAGCGCCTCATTGCGTGAGTGGTATTTTGGTGTTTTTGAAAAAGCGAAGTTGAATGAATTTACAAAATAATTTGGGCACTGATCAATGAAAAGAAATTAACTTGGGACAGTTAGGAATTTTTTAAAACACATAAGAAGATGAAGTCAGTTTCCCTTAAACGCAAACTCAAAGCTTACGAAGGTATTCCGGAAGAACTCGGGATTCGGCTTCATCGATCGATCAGCTGGTTGCAATGTGCTGAGCAACAAGAGAAAGATCCTGATTTGATGTTCATCACACAATGGATTGCCTTTAATGCATGTTATGCGATGGACATGAACAGCCAGTCCAGCAAAACAGAAAGAGAGAAATTCAAAGGATTCATCGGCACCTTGGTCAGGCTTGACCACGAGCAACGCATCTTCAATATCCTCTGGCAGAAATTCTCTGGTCCGGTTAAAATATTGATTGAAAATGAATATGTGTTCCGCGGATTCTGGGATTTCCAACGCGGGGACGCCAAAGAATGGAAAAAGGCCTTTGAAAAATCAAATGAGGACGCTATACGATATATGTCAGCCAACAATGTGGGTGGCGTATTAGAGATCCTGCTCGACAGGCTTTATATTCTTCGCAATCAACTCATGCATGGTGGTGCCACCTATAAAAGCAAACTGAACAGGAAATCAGTAAAGGATGGAAGCCGGATTCTTGAAATGCTCATACCCATCATCATCGAAATCATCCTGGAAAATCCGGAAGAGGATTGGGGGAAGTTGTTGTTTCCGGTGGTGAAATAGGTTTATTTGAATGATGCTCCTTCAGTAAATTTTAATAATATTTGAACATCAACGAATTAAAAGCTAATTTTACACAGTTATGCTGGTTCCTCCTCTCCCAAACATGTGTTGGTGATGAAACCAGCTTTAGTTTTTTATAAACGTTTCGGTTTGATAAAAAACAATGACATCAAACAACCTCCGTTAAATTTTTGGATTGATGTTACAGTAACAAAAACAAAAGTGGTTACTAATAATCGCGTTCAAAAGGTTAAAACACCTTGTTTTGTTGGGGTTTTTGTCAGTCAAAATGGAAAATAAACAGAGAAAAGTCACAATTACTATAATTGACAGTGAAGAAATAACAGATTAAACTTTTCGTTATGTGAATTGTGCCCTCACTGCGGGCACAATTGGATGGCTCATGAATAGCTAGAGAAAATATACTGAGGTTTATTTTGTATCTGTATCATTGGTTATGATTTTGGAATAAGAATGTCCGCACTGCCTAATGAAAGTTTGTTGAAATAATTTGGATTGTCTATTTTAAGGGTATTTGTCATAAGTAGAGGTAAAGTCGCCACTAGGCCAATGATTACTGGTAAACTATGTTTCGGATATTTAGCGATTACAAAAAGTAATAATGCCGCTCCAATTGCCATTCCAACTCTTTGTCTATCAGTAAGATTAATTGCTGAAACAAGATCTGCAATTTTATTTAAATTTTCTTGTTGAATTTTCTTTTTACTGTTTTCAAATTCAGTCGGTGCTATAAAACCATTATAAACACCAATAAAAATGTCGCTGTTTGATATGTCGTTGCCTACAATTAGTCCACGAGGCATTAATAACATTTTATTTCCAATTTTAAGATATGTAGAACTTTCTCGTTTGTCCTGATCAGAAGTTTCTGTCATTAAATTGGAATATATCAAGGATTGTAAAAAATCAGTTCCTTTAACTGGATGTGAATGAAATGTAACTGGAAGATACCCCTGTAATAAAAGGTCGTTAAGGGTTTGATGTAGTTCTTTGCTATCAGGTAAATAAGCATTTGATCTATTTCTGTGGTCGGCCCTGGGATTGTCTTCAATTGCGTTTCTTACGTAACTCACATTGTCAATGATATGAATGATTTCATCTTCTTTAGTAGTCGGTTTTAACCATAAAACACCACCGATTTCTTCGTCTGATGTATAATTTCTCTTCAAGTCTGCTACTATGTTCTCAGTAATTCTAAATCGGCAAGGTGCCGCTAGATGTAGTAGCTCATCTCCGTCAACAATTTTAGTATCAAGGTAACCTGCATTTTTATATGTTGTAAGTTGTTGTTCCATTTTTGTCTCAGTTTATTTTTATTGTGTCGTCTTTAACGCAGACGTATAACTTATAATTATTGAACAATTATCTTTCTGCAATTTAAATTTTCAATTTTGTCCGCAAGCTAAGATGGTAATGTTTTGCTTCAACTTTATCATGACCGTTTTGAACATCTTCCCTGATCCAAGCATCTTGCGTTTTCTTGTATTGTTTGTAATGGTCTTTTTCTGCTGTTAGAACATGTTCTGGTTCGCTTAACTTCTTATGTGTCTGTTCGTAAAAATTATTGGACGGTAAAATTTTAATGCTATCCAAACTATCCTTGAAATATTTTTTATCGTTTCTATTGACTATATCGACCAAAATAAGTTGTCCTGCATTTGCATGCCTGTCAAACAGGCATACTTCCATTTCAACTTTGTTTTCAATTGAACTCAGCCAGCCAGAGATTGTATATTCATCGTAAAGTTTACGGACAAGTTTGTTTCTTTTGTTTATGTCCCGGTGTTTGATGTCAAGGTCGTCAAAGTTGGTATTGATGTCTTTTGGGGAAATATTGTGGTAAAGACGGGGTAATGCAGATGTTGTCCAACTGTTGTAAGCTATATGCTCAACCAAAAATAAAACCTCAATGTCTGTGGTGGTTTTCCAAATTTGCACATTTTCATTGAAAGCACCCGCTACCCATTTTTTTGTCGCAAAAAACATAAAGTCATCAATGGATGTGTCTGGGTGTCCCCGAAACAAAAGAGTGTTTTTAGGAATTATGCAATAGCCATACATTTCGCGCAAGTGGTGCATTTTCCTGTCATATTTTTCGTTCAAGTTCTCTGAAACTATAATTCTCCTTTTTAGCCAGTTTCAAATAAAACTCCCTTTCTTCAATAGTCTTACACCTTGAAAATATTGCCAAATTATGAGACCAACTAATTTCTCTCAACAGTGTCGAGAGTTTTGGAAAGTCCTTGTAAGTCTCGTAAAACTTCTTCATTCTCCAAATATTTTTGTCGGAGAATCCTTTTATTTCTGGTTCTTTTGTCTGTATGAAATTGGCTAATTCTGTTACCACAGAGTCGCCCCATTCTGATTGTTCTATTTTTTTGCTAATATGTTCTCCGATATTCCAATAAAGGTGTATTAGTTCAGCGTTAACGGCTTTTATTGCATTAGTCCGAGATTGTTTTATTAGCTGAATTATGTCCTTAAAGTGATTGTCCATTATTTAATTCAGAATGCTACAAATTTATGTTTTTTCAGTGGTGTTTCTCTTTTGGAACGGATTTTCTGCCATTACTGCTATCTTGTAAATAGATGCACTACAAATAAACCGAACTGCTACAACAAAATTAAATGTAAAGGCCTCAACCTATTGGAGGAGTAATAATCATTTTAGCCAAAGACAACGGTTTCAAATCAATCCTCCAATAGAATGCGGACTCTCTGTATAATTTTGATTTATGACAGATCTTATCAAACAACTCAATACCCAATTTTGCTTGGAACTGAACAAGGCTTGGTTGAATGCTATCGTAAATTTCGATGGCAAAAACGTCAATATGGGCCTTTTTAATGAGATTCACCAACTCATAGAAGAAGCCAGGGAGCAGGGCTATACATTCAATCTCGTGTATTCCCCCGATGACTTTATTGGTGAACGCATCGATGGCAAACCACTTGATCCAGAACTCTCTGCCATGCCCGAATGGGAACATGTCACCCTGTTATCCAATATGTTGAAAGAATGCGAGACCAACGACTGGGGTAATATTAAAAAATATTTTGAGGAATTGCAGCGCCAGACGATAAAACCTATTCTGCTGAAATATGCCATAGAATGCGCTAAAAAATATGGTCCTTTTTATGCAGGAGACAAAAACGATACCATCAACATCTTCGGCAGTTGTGAATCAGTGCCACTTGAAATCATGATGATTGCCTTTCTCTATAGTAAGAATTAAATAACTGCATAAATCAGGCAACCTATACATAATGAAAACTACCTGGGGGCACTGTTCTTAAGCAAAGTGTGGCAGGTATTATTGACAAATAATGACTAATTTTTTATACTATGCACTTTCAGGTTTCACACAATGCCGTAGAAAGATTGGATCAACTCAATAGGCTGCTTACCGAATTTGTGTTTCGGTTTGATCGTATGGAAGAAGACAATCTGCTGTTGATCAAAATGAATATATCAAAATGGAAATCGGATGGCTATACCATTAAGCTGAGGGGCCTTTCTGCAACTATTCCCGTTCATCGTGATCAACTGATCACATTGTACAAGGCATATTCCATCATAGGAGAATTATTGCTGTTCAGAAGAGAACAGGATGCCGCTGTAAAAAAACAGGAATTTGAAATAGCTGCACAAAACAGGGACATGCAAAAACATCATTACGAAAAACTGCAAATGCTTCATATGGAAATGTCAACACCCATACCGTTTTTCAGTTTTACTTCCAATCAACTGGAAATGAGCCTGATTGAGCAGCATTTTCTATCGGATTATATTCATAAAAAACTCGGAACAAATTAAATCAGATCTGGCTGGATTTTTCACTGTATGTTAAAATTCAATACAAATGGTTCAATTATATCATGAAATTGAATCAGTTCAATTTTTACAAATACCTTATTTACAGCTGACAAATCAGTATCGCTATCAAATACCTGATTGTCAATTACTTTATTAAGCTCAAAAAAGGGCAGTTTACTGTAAGGGTTAGTAAATAAATGAATAGATCCAATCACCTAAGTATATGTATCCTAAACAATTAGCTATTGAGTTATCTGTAAATAGTTTTTTTACCCTGTTTTGTGTTATGCGATCTGCTCTCATTGTAGCTTATTTCTTTTTTAATTTCGTTTGACGAATTTTGCCTTTGCGCGTTAAGCGATAGGATTGGTTGCTCCCTGTGGCACTTAGATTCGTCATTTCAATCCATTCATTCTGAAGAGCAGGATTTAAATACCCATCGCGGAAATTTTTTACATCGCTTAATCCGAGCAATTCCATCATTTTTTGACGAGACATTTCGCCAGAGATTACCCACAGCAACCGGCTTGCAAGATCCTCATTTTCAGGTGCTTCCAACTTCGTTTGGCCTTCAACCTGGGGGGTGACTTGGGGGGTGACTTGGGGGGTGACTTTGCACCATAAAATTGTCTTAAATACATCTTCCTGTTTGAAAACAGGTTCCCCTAAACCCTCTGCTAAACAATCCCGAATCATGTCACCGGTGCCTGTACCCAATCGCTCGATGTAACCCGCCTGGTACATGGGTTCTGCAAGCAATGGATTTGCAGGAAAAGAAGCATGCGGCCTTTTCAATTGCTCAATAGACAAATTTGGAGGCAAATGGCCGGGTGTCTTGTCTTGAAATAGCTTTACAAATATATTCTGGGATGTTGACCCACTGGTTTTTTCAGTGTATGTTAAAATTCAATACAAATTGTTCATTTATACTTTGAAATTGAATCAGTTCTATTTTTACAACTACCATATTTACAGCTGACAAATCAGTATCGCAATCAAATACCTGTTTGTCAATTACTTTATGAATCTCAAAAAAGGGCAGTTTACTGTAAGGGTTAGTAAACAAATGAATAGGACCCGAATATTGAAATACCTCACCTGCTATTACATGAACCATTATTTCAAATTTTGTTAACAGTTGCTGCCAATTAACCTCTGCAGGTACATTCAGTGCAGCACTGACGATTTCGAGTTTAAAATCGTCTATGCTAAACTCAAAATGCTTAAATGGGCTTTTTGTGCTGAGCTCAAACTCGTCAACTGCATCCATGATTAGTATTTAAAACATAAAATAGCTAAAATCTTTCATGGGTTCTTCCATTCTGCTACAGCAAAAATAAATGTACAAACCTCATCCTATTGGAGGATGTATATTCATTATCAAATGTATATAGCGTTGATAGTCCGTTTCTTGCAATCAGACACTGAAGAAAAGCGCAATGGCCAGTAGCAACAAAGGAATGCCCATCAACCAAATCAAGGTAACCATACAACCCCGGCTGGTGCGGTTGTATACACGGTTGTAGGCGGCTCTTTTGGGATTCGTGATCCAACCCCAACCCCTTGGCGCCTTGAGGCCCAGGTTATGTCTAATGATACGCTTCACCGAAGTGCGGGCTGCGATGCGTTTGTTGAGGGATGGTATGCGAAAGCCGAATTTCATGGTGGTGATTTGATAGGTATTCAGTTTAGAAAGATTAACCCACAGACAACTTCGCAGACTCTTTCCATAAATAATTAGGAATTGGTTCGCTCAACTGCCAGTTGATGCTCATTGGCTTAGATCCATAGTAATCCTTCAGCTTGCCATCACCCACAAAAACATAACCCATGGTGTTGCCATATTGATCAGTAGACTTTTCACGGATAAAGAGTAAAATGTGTTTGTTCGATGCTTCATGGTAGATATATGACAAGCCCTTGGAACTTTCTGGGCTGGTTGCATTTTGACTCTGCCAGTGAAACAAGGTGTCACTAACAGCATAGTCATTGTACATGGTAGTTGGAGAAAAATCTTCCTCGGACTTTACAAGATCAATAAAGAGCAGTTCCGTGTTGAGCTCCTTGTTATTGGCGACTCCTTCACGATTGGATGCCTTTTTATCAAAACTACTGAAACCAAATGCAGTCAGTATCTGTTCCCGCGTATATCTCCCATGAAGTTTAAGCGGCTGTTCATATGGTAATTGAATTTCTTTTTCAATAAAATCAATTTTATCTAATAGGTATTCCATCACCTCAATAATCTCTTGAACCAATTGAGGATTACACCCAATTGCATTGATACTTTCTTCTAATGAATCGAATCCCCCTGGATTCTGCCAAATGTCATAATGCAACATCAATAACATGAGCTGTTGATCCTTGCTAATGGAATCTTTAGGATACTTGAAGTTGTTCTTTGCCAATTGAAGGATATAGGCAAAATAATTGTTACACGATGTTGACAACCATTTATTGCCTATTGCTCTGGTAATTTCTTTTTCATTGGTGCTATCCAGTGAGTCCAATCTTCCAGCCTCGTGGCAAAGCCTTTTCCAAGAACCTCGTTTATAGATAGCTTGAATGGGAATGTTATAGTGCTGTAGAAAATTACTGAGCGTTAGCGGAAGGACGGATTGAAATTCAAAATTTCTGATTTTCTGAATCAACTGATTTCGATTCAGACTGGTGGCGGTTTTTATGTTTTCTAGAATGAATTCTTTCGCCTTCCTTTCAAGGATGATCGAGCAACCCAATGGCAGATGGGGGAAATCATCCTCAACCTCTTTCAAAACAGGTGATGCTGTTTTTCCAATCAGCGCCCTGAACTTGTGCTCGAAATCGTATTCCGGTCTTGCATTACCCACGAAGTCCAATACAGTAAGGTTTTCCTTTCCTTCAGCAAGGCGAAGACCCCGGCCCAACTGTTGTAAAAATATGGTAAGACTTTCAGTTGGCCTTAGGAACAAAACAGTGTCGATCTCTGGAATATCAACACCTTCATTGAAAATATCGACCACAAAAAGATAGTTGATCTCTTTTTGTTTAACCCGCCTTCTTTTATCCTCTCGCTCATTTGAATTGGTACTATCCAGGTACTCTGCTTTTAACCCTGCAAGGATAAATTTTTCAGCCATGAATTGGGCATGTTCAATCGAGACACAGAAGCAGAGTGCCCTTACTTCTTGCATGTCCTTGACATATTTATCCAGGGCCTGAAGGATATCTTTTACCCGGCGATCATTTGCGGTATAAACAGAAGTAAGTTCGCTTGCTACATACTTCCCCTTCTCCCAGCGAATATTGCCAAGATCGATGTTATCAGTGATGCCAAAATATTGAAACGGACTCAGAAGCTTTCGGTTCAATGCTTCAGGCAGCCTTATTTCTGCAGCTATCCTTCCACCAAAATCTTCCAATATGTCTCCTCCATCCATGCGTTCAGGAGTAGCAGTAAGGCCCAGTAAAATATTGGGTTGAAAATGCCGTATGATGGGGCGATAACTGTTTGCTGTGATATGGTGCACTTCATCAATGATGATAAAATCATAATATGAAGGACTCAGAGTAAGTGAATCAATGCGATTGTTCAAAGTTTGTACGGAGGCAAAAACATGTTCATATCGCGTAGGCTCTTCGCCGTCAATCCATAATTCTCCAAAATTATTGTCTTTCAAAATCCCTTGAAACGTAGCCCTTGCTTGTTGTAAGATTTCCTTTCTGTGTGCAACAAACAACAATCGGGCAGTAGGCCTATCATTTACAAATGCCTTGTAGTCAAAAGCAGAAATGACTGTTTTGCCAGTTCCGGTAGCCGCTACAACCAGGTTTTTATATCTGTTGTGAATGGTTCTTTCTACCAAAAGCTTTTCCAATATTTCGTTCTGGTAAGGAAATGGTTTGATGTCAAAGAAAGTTATATTGACCTCATATCCCTTTGATGATTTGCCATGATTCAAGGACGTTTTCAATTTTTCTCCATGCAATGCTGGATCAAAAGATTCAAAGTCGTTGCTCTGCCAGTAACTTTCAAATGTTTTTTGAAATTTATCGATGATGTGGGAAACCTCTTTGGTTGTCACTTTGAGGTTCCATTCTAATCCATCGGTCAAAGCTGACCTGGAAAAATTTGATGAACCGATGTATCCGGTATGGAAACCAGTATTCCTGAAAAATAGATATGCTTTTGCATGCAGCCTTTCGTTGCCAGTATTGTAAGAAATACGTACTTCTGTGTTGGGGAGAGAGGAGAGCAACTCAATGGCCTTATAATCCGTTGCCCCCATATAGGTAGTGGTGATTACCCTCAAATTACAACCAGCTTCAGTAAACTTTCTCAATGCATTTTCCAGAATAATGATCCCTTTCCACTTGATGAATGAAACCAATAGATCAATCCTGTTTGAAGAAAGGATTTCTTTCCTCAGTTCGCTTTCTAAAGTTGTATCGCTATTGCCACCAGTAAATAACTCGCTGTGCGACAATCTTGTATAAGGTGTAATTTCTTTTAAGTGAAGATCCAGATCGCTGAAGTGTGCATCGACCTTTTCAAATACTGCCTTTAGGATTTTGCCTTCTGTAGCAATGATATCTTTATTGAACTCTTCCCTTTTGATCTCATCCCTCAAAAAATGAATGATCTTGTTCGCAATTTCAATTTGTTGCTCAAGAATATTGTCACCCTTTAGCGTGTTGAGGGCGTATTTAATTGTTTGAGAAAGCCGAAGGGTGAGCATTTCAGATGCCTCAGCCTTGTCAATGGGAATTTCTTTGATGTAAAACTTATCCGGATCTAATTGCTCAATCTTGTTTTTGACGAGTTTCGTTACAATTTCTTCGTAGATGCCGGATATCATGATGGGTGTTTAGGTGTATTGTAAGTGTCTTTTTTTATAAGATTTATTCAGCAGCTATACTGATTGTTTCATTAAATTGATAAGCATTAAAAAGCGGAATATACATTTTGAAGTAGTCAAGTAAATTCGGATCACATGCATAAATGAAGGTACCTCTTATGCCCCTTAGCATAAGTGTTTTATAAATATTTAGAATATATTCTTTAAGTTGATTTGGATCTTGTATTGAATTCTTACCGTTTTTGTCATGGTAATTTTCCCCTACTATCTTAATAGAATTTGATTTCACATCGAAAGTAATTTCATTACCAAAAATGATACCAGTATAATTCAAGTCATATCCTTGAGTGGTATGAATACAACCAACTTCATTAATAGCGTTTGGTGAGTTAACCCAATCAGTATTTACACTATTCCACTTTAATTGTAAGCCCTGGATTTCAATATCATATTGAGCTCCATTTTTTGAGATCCATTTCCATGAATAACCTGCGACTAACCTAGATAAACCATATTCACTATTTCGTTTATTAATAAGTTTGATCATTTGACCTATATTATCAAATAGATAAAATTCATAGTTCATAAACTGGTAAAGCTTTGAAACAAAATTATTGTTATGACTCAAGAGAGTATTTACCAGCCCAACATAATCAGTTCCAGCTGAAACCCTAAATTGTGATTTTATTCGATGAACAACTGTAGATTTTTTTGATTTTAAATCTTTAAAATCTTCAGCATCAACATCGGAGGGCTTAATGGACTGATTGACATCATAAAAAAATATCTGCTTAAATGATTGTTTCAATATCCACTTTAGCTCATTTCCTTTGTATTTATCAAATTTCAATTTTTCATTTGCCTTATCAAAGGCTCCAAAATAAGCACCAAGATTTACTCGCTTTCTCAATCGATGCGATTCATCAACAATTAATATATCATAACTTTTATCAGTAACTTCTGCAGGACCAATAACCATTTTGGCATTTAGTCCTTTAACATTACTAAATACTTTTTTAATTGTTTGCCGAAATGAGCTCATAGGTATCACTAAACCCATTTGGGGATTGGGGTATTTATTTTTTAAGTTTTCAGCTAACTCAAGTATTTCCAGTGTTTTATCCCCAAATTCCCTAAATGTAAAAACATCAAGATCAGAATTCAGTAACTTGAAAAGATAGGTTGCCAATATTGTTTTCCCTGTTCCTGCTCCACCTTCAATAACTATTGTATTTTTATCCTTATCATTTAGTGATTTCATGACTAGAATAATACTTTCCATTTGTTCACCAGTGAGCGCTTTAAATGGCGAGTACTTAAACAGATCTGAGTTGTCTATAAATTCGAGTGAATTTTTTGCAAGACCTTCTTTTTGTAAACGTTTCCAAAGATCTTTAAAAAGATTCCAATAAATTTCATTCTTCTGATAATACGTGTGATTTGCAATACCTAGATTTCCATTTATTAAAGTAAACAAACCATCACCTGAAAAATATCTAATTAAGTTAGATTCAATATCTAAAGTTGCTGATTTATTGAACACCTCGCTTGTAATAAGATGTACCACCGAAAGACGCCTTTTCTTATCATTTTTTAAATGAGCTAACATTCGAGATACAGCGTCACTAGTCTCACCTATGTATGCTTCCCTATTTAAATCATCACTTAAAATATAAACAAGTGGCCAGAGATCAGATATGAATTTGTTTAATTTTATCTTGTCACTTAGCTGTTTATTAAATTCTTGATGTTGTATCTGTAAAGAATAACTCATAGTTGATCGTACTTTTTTGCAGTACCTTTTGATTTTTCAACCGGATACTTAAGTCTATTTTCATTAATCTTCTCTAGTATAATTCCTTCAGGATCTAAACCATATTTATCAGCTAACAACAATGAATAAGCAAGCACATCTGCTAACTCTTTTTTTATATTCCCAATATTCGCATCGTGATGACTTTTCCAAAGAAACTCCTCTAACAACTCACCTGACTCGATTGAAATTGCAATTGCTAGATCTTTTGGATTATGAAACTGATCCCAATCTCTTTCATCGCGAAACTTTTTTAATTCAGTAATTGCATTTTTCATTATGGAAGTTTGTAATAAATTTAATTTAAATACATTTTTTGACAATTTTATCATTTACTCTACCTTATAATACCCTTTTCCCTCAACACAATGCCTAACACCACCCCGTGGATTTTTCATATCACCATTATATCTTGGAATAATATGACAATGAAAATGAAAAACTGTTTGACCTGCAGCTTCTCCACAGTTCATCCCAATATTATAACCATCAGGTTGGTATTTTCTCTCAATTTGAATTTTAACTTCTTCAATTGTTTTTATTAGTGCTAATTTTTCCTGTGCTGATAATGACCAAAAATCTTTTCTAATCTCATTTGAAATTATCAACATATGTCCAGGTGAAACGGGAAAATTATCAGCAATTACAAAAAAATAATCTGTCTTCAATAAGACATTATCTGGAGATACTTCTTCGAAGACACTCATAAATAAATCTTGTTTTAATTATCTAGAAACTGAAATCCATTATTTGAAGCAATTTGAACTAGAGGTTCAATCACTGATCTAAATCCCTCTTTTGTGAATGAATTATTAATATCCGGAAAAACTGATAAATAATCATCTAATATTTTATTTCGAGGCTGTCGTTCTCTCATAATTTCTACTGCTGTACTTTGCATCGAATAAAAAGATTCAAAATAAATATCTAAGGGAGGCAGCTTGTCACTTTTAATAATATTACTCCTTGAATCTGAAGGTATCAAGTTCCAAATTAAATCATGTGAAACAAAGCTATAAGGAACAAAATGGTCTAAATCGTAATCACCAATTCGCAAAGGAGCATTTTTATAAATACAGTTTAATTCTCCTACTTCCTTAATCACCTCATTCCAAAACTCTCTTTGCTTCTTTAACTGATTTCTTTTAGCTGGCTTAATCAGTTTACCAGTTATATCTGGTACACTTGGATTTCTTTTTTGCAGAAAATTTGCCAACTCCCAAAAACAGAATGACTTAAGTATACCAATATTACTTACTAAATATGGAAGCCAATCATCGTTTATAATAATCTTACCACTATACAATGAATAAAGCGCTAAACAGTTTTTTTTACACGATAATTCATAAATCTGGTTTTTGGTACAACTTGGAAACCAAGGGCTCAAGAACCAATGGGGAACATTAGCATCAAAGTGTTGTAACAGATTTAATGTATTTGAATTATTAGTTTGAGCTAACTTACTTTTAATGATAGACCTATCTTCATTTATTTTAATATTTTCGATATCTCGTATATCTTCAACTGATTTTTGAAGTTTGTCCTGTTTCCCTAGAGAAATATGAAAGTAATTAACAGTATACCAAGCCTGGGATATCATTCCTTCAAATATTTCTCTTTTTGTGATTTCCTTTTTCCCTATTTCTATTTGCTCAAGTATAGATAAAAACCAATAGTACTTATAGGTAGTTGTCGTATTATTAAAAATGGCAGCTAATTTAGCAACTGGAAGATTTTCATTATGTGGAATCTTAAGCATAAATAAATTGAAGTCATTTTTAAATCGATAAAATGATTTATCTGAATAAATCACTTCATTTCAGTTAAAGCTATTTTTAGCACTTTGGTAAATATCCCAAAATCTTATTCATTATCAATGAACCTACTGTCATTCTGATACATATTTATAAATTTATAATACAACCTGAGAAAACCCAAGATAAAATAACGCCTCTCCACCTATTGGAGGATTGGCCTAAGGTGTTGAACAACCTAAAACCTGTATGTTAGTATTGAGTCCGCTCCTGTATCAACTTAAAATATTATACATTCTGGTTTTTTAAACATCCGTTTGCCTGAGCATTTCATCCAAAAACAACTTCATTTTAATCATCTCCTCATCATTCTGCTGATTTTCATCTGGTAACATATTCATGCATTTCGTAATGTCAAAATAATGATACTCCTGATGCAATGGCATGGGGTTTCCATTGATGCCTTTTACGGCTACCGCCAGCTTATCATATTTCCGGGCATCTATTACCACTAGCTCCTGTCCTTTTAGTTCCCATTTTACATCCCTGCCCTGAGAAATCAGATCCATGACCAGATATTCCAAGGAAACATAATCATTCAGCGGGCCGGCAGACTCCAATACAACGGCTGCCTCAATACTGTTTCCCATGCCCCCGCTGATGGGCAGGTCTTTGTTAAATGCCTTCATGAGCAATTCTCTGATATCCATGGTTGTAATTTTTTTAAAAGTAATCGGCAAGGCCTTACCCTATTGGAGGTTATCAAAGAGTTTAAAAAAATGGATTACAATTCTTGCTCCAATACCTAACGGACTGGCAGTTCTCGGATTCATGACTCCGGCAAAATGGCTGGGCGGGCATTGCGGAGGGGAGGTATGGGGGTTATTGATGGGTGGGGTGATATAGCGTTTGAATAAGCGAAAAATCTCTGCAAGTACCGGTGTTTTTCTCATGGCCATGCATTTCAGTGGTAGCATCTTTGGGCAATGAAAAGAGTGTTACTGAGGCCTACTGCAGATCTGGTGTTCAAGCGGATATTCGGAAAAGAGAAGGAGATTGCAATAGAATTTATCAACCTGTTCATCAATCCACCAAAACCTGTAGTGGACATCACATTTCTGGAGCAGGAAATGCCTGCTGACCTGCGGGACGGAAAAGTATCTGTTGTGGATGTCCGCTGCACAGACAGCAACAACCAGCATTTCATCCTTGAGATGCAAGTTGTCCATCATGAAGGATTTCTGGACCGGCAATTGCTTTATGCCTGCAAGGCTTATGCCATGCAATTCCTATCTGGCGTGAAGTACAGCGATCGGCAAACTGTCTATCTATTGACAATTATCGACAAGGAAATCATCCCCGATACAACATTATGGCTGCATCCTTTTGCCGTCAGACATGAGGAGTTAAATCACATCTCTATTCCCGGATTGCACATGCGGGTGCTGGAATTGGGCAAGAGAAAAAAATTAGGTAATTTCAATATGGAAAATGCCTCTGACCGCTGGATGGCTTTTCTCGCAGAACCTGAAAAACTGATCACCATGCCCAAGTTCGACATTTCCGTTTATCCCAATCTGATGAAGGCTGTTGATTTGCTCGACAGGTCAAACTTCACCATGGCACAACAGATCGCTTACGACAACCATCTTTTTGCTGTGGCCGACATCAACCAGTCCCGTATGGAAAGCTTTGATCAGGGATATGAAGAAGGATTGGAAAAAGGATTGGCAAAAGGATTGGAAAATGGGTTGGCAAAAGGGCTGCAATTGTCTATTGCCATTTACAAAGAACTTCAATCCGGCATCCTATCCGAAGAAGAAATTGCTCTAAAATATTCCGTCACAGTAAGTGAGGTGAAAAAGCTTGCTAAAGAATTTGAATAAATCACTGCGTTTCTCATGGAGGTTCAAGAATTTTGATTGTATTCTGCCAGAGCTTACAATCACTCAAAACTATATCCTTGTCAGGATAAGTACAGAATCATTAGAACGTTTTGTTGGGATCAACAATATGATGTTTTTAATGTGTTCTATCGGTATTTTTAGTAAGCATGATATGTATTGAAGTGAAAAATAACGCCCCACTCCGGTGTTTTCACACTTGAGATGCTGTGGCCTGCTGGCATCTTTGCAACATGAATCGTGAGGTGGAGATTGAAATTGATGCATTATCTGAATCTGTGGTGGAGGTTTCAACAGGTAAAATTTATAAAACACATCTGTCAAAAGCAAGCCTAGAGTTCCTGAATACAATCCACAAGAAAAATGGATGGAAATTCAATTGGAAGATAGAGGCTAGACTTAATAATCGCAATATTTTCTGCCAAGAAACAAGCGCTTGTAAAAAATAAATAAGCGTGATGTTGGCTTTCTGAATGTATTCTTGAAAAAAGTTAACGTTCAATTTTGGCACAAGACTGTTTCTGAAAACATACAAGATTTTTTTATGAAAAATGAAATAAAGCTATTCGAACAGAAACAGGTTCGAAGTATATGGGATGCCGAGAAAGAAAAGTGGTATATGTCGATAGTCGATGTTATTTCTGTTCTTACAGAAAGTATAGACCCCAGTGCATACTGGCGAAAACTTAAACAAAGGCTAAAAGAGGAAGGAAATGAAACCGTGACGAATTGTCACGGTTTGAAAATGATGGGGGCTGATGGTAAATTTTATTTAACAGAAGTTACCGATACAGACATTAAGTATGATTAGAGCGGTTAGTCGATTAACAAATAAAATCCAGGTAATTATCGCGGTCGACAATGCTGAAACTTGCATCAGGATATGCCTGGTCAAAGGCCTTGGGCTTTGTTATTTTACGGCTTTCGCCATATTTGATTTCTACTGCAGAAAGCTGTCCAGCATAAGATTCCACCAAATCCACTTCCTGTTGGTCATAATTTCGCCAAAAATAGAGCTGCCTGTCTTCCCCTACATATTCATTTCTTTTCACCCTTTCTGAAATGATGTAATTCTCCCACAACATTCCCATATCATTTCTCAAAGCAACTGCCCTAAAATCCTGGATCACTGCATTTCGAATGCCATTGTCATAAAAATACCATTTTGAACCCTTGGCAATTTCCTTTCTTTGGTTGGTACTGTACGATGGCAACCTGAATAGCACAAACACCTTCTGCAACAAATCAAGATAATGCTCAACTGTGATCTTGTTGATGCCCAATTTGAGCGACAATTCATGGAATGATACTTCAGAACCTACCTGAAAGGCAATCAAACGCAAGAGGTCTACCAACTTGGCGGAATGTTTGATGTCTGCATAGGCCAGAATATCCTTGAGTAAATATGATTTGGCCAATTCTTTCAAATAAGACTCCTTTTGCTTTGCAGACTGCAGCTGAAACACTTCCGGATAACTACCCAGCACCAATCGCTCCTCCAATTGTGACCTGACGGTAACTGCATCCTGGTTCAACTCCATCTGTGCAATGGGATAAAGAATAAATGGATATTGTCTTCCTGTCAAGGGTTCACCCGTTGTATTGACCAAATCTAAAGAAGATGAACCGGTTGCCAGAATGGTCAAATTTGGTTGGGTATCAATCATCAACTTCAATACCATACCTATATCAGGAATTGCCTGCGCTTCATCAATAATCAACAAACCTGCATTACCTGTAACACGCTGATAGTTGGCTGCTGATCTTTTCCTAAGCAACTCTTGTACATCAACATCTTCAGCATTCAACATCAATACCTTTCCATAATATCTCTTCTTGACCCGGTTGATCAAAAATGTCTTTCCCACTCTTCTGGTACCTAAAATGAGGATCACCTTGTTGCTTCCCAACAAATCACAAATCCTGTCCTCTATGGCTCTTTTGATGATCATTCCATTGTTTTACCCGGTAAAATTAAGGAATTACACCATCACTGACAATATTATGCCGAATTATATCAGTACACTGACTATTTTAGGCAGAATTTTGTCAGTATACGACGAAATCAAATAACAATAGAAGATGGACTGGCTACATCTCTTGAGCGTAATATCAATTTTGGGAGGATTTAGTCAGTCAACCATTCAATAAGGAAATACGCCGCGTTCAAATCCTATCAAATAATGGCGGATTATTTATCATGATTTTCTAATGTCTTTATGTCTTCTATTAATTTATGCATTTCAAGTACCAATGTGCCATTGTAAATTCCTCTTATGCGTTTGCTTTTGTCTACTAAAATAAAATGTTCTGTGTGCAAAAATTCGGAGCTGTCTTTGTTAAAACCAATATCTTCTTCGGCAAAATAAGACTGCCTTGCTAATTTGTAGATTTCAGTTTTTGACCCTGTAAGAAATTGCCAATTGTTATTTTGAATATGGTAACGTTCTTTAAACTTTTTAAGTATGTAGGGTTTGTCTATCCAGGGTGTAACTGAAAAGGATAAAAAAACAAGGTTTTTGTCATTGCCTATACTATCGCTAACTATTTTCATGTTTCGCGTCATGGTTGGGCAAATACTACCACAACTTGTAAAAATAAAATTTGCTACATGCATCTTGTCCTCAAGAATATGTTGATTTATGGTTACACTGTCTTGATTTAGAAAGGAGAAGTCAGCAATTGTATGATTTATTTTTTTATTTATTTCTGCTTTGTCTTTCAAAAATAATGGTGTGAAATCAGGTTCGTTGTAATAAGGTAATTCAATGAGATTTGTTTTCTGTTCAGCACAACTGAAAAAAAGCAAACTACTTAATATTAAAAATACTGTCCGATACATTTTTGCAATTTTTAGTTCCCAATAATCCATACCGCTTGCCGTTCAATATCACATAATTGGCTTTGATTTTACCATTTTCATAAAACAATTGTTGACTGCCATTTTCCTGGCCATTTTTATAATGAAAATGTTTTAGCAATAAACCATTGCTGGACCATTCTTTAAATTCATTGGTATATTCGTCATTCGAAACTTCAAATTCAAATTTTTTATTGCCATTGTCCCACCAGCCTTTATGAATACCTTCCTTTTTGCCATCAATATATAACCTTTCTTCTGCTAGCTGTTTATTGTTATACCACTTTTTTGTGACGCCTTCTTCTAATCCATTCATATATGGTTTTATAAAAGCAGTGTCTCCAGGTTGATACAATGAATATTGTATGCCTGAAAACCTTTTGTTATTGAAATATAAAATTCCTTGATGTATATAAAATGAATCGCTTAAAGCATTTTGATATGCCAAGGGAACTTCTTTTAATCGCTTGGAAATGCTAATTTTCTTCTCTCCATTTTTGCAGGATATGAAGAAAATTAGCATAAGAAATAAAAATTTATTCATCATTGCGTTACCGTGCCGGGCGTGCCATAAAATCCGTTTCCATTGATATATGGCGAAGCAGCTGAAATATGATAATGATAGATGCCTGATGGGAAATCGGCAGTGGTATGTGTATGGCCGTGGTAAACATCTAAGCCGGTTGGATCTGTATTGTTTTCTTCTTTAGGACCATAAACAGGAAATCCATCCAATAAAAACCCCATTAATCCCCATTTGGTTGCTCCAGTTCTAACGGACGTTAAATAATAGGGTTCAACATGATAGTGATACATACCGGATGCTTGTGGATGACCCCAAGCCTGATCAAACCCATTTACTTCACCGGCCAAAGCAACACCTCCTGCGGCATATTGATTAAAAAAAGGAACACCATCTAGTGCCACGCCTATCACACCCATGGGCGAAGGGGCGTGTGTAGCAGAAACCGCAGGTTGCAAAGGAATTTTTATGGTAATGGTTTGTGCTGTAATATTATTGGGGGCCCGGATAAATGCACCACCCGTGAATGAAGGGCTGGTTACAGACGGCGTGAAAGCCTGATACAAAGGATTATTGGTTGCCCAATAGGCACTTTTATGGTCAGGCTGGTCAGTGGTTTTAATGGTAATAAAGCTGCCATCAGAAGTAAGACTTGTTGCTCCATATATTTTATTGTAAACGGCAGGTACAGTAAGGACAGGGGGATTCGTTGGAGTAGGGGTTGGCGTTGAAGTAACATTACTACTCTTTTTACAACTTAAATTGATTGATAGAATAATGATGGTTAGAATTGATAATGCTATTTTTTGCATTGATTTTATTTTATTTTAAGACTGCATTGGTTTAAAAAAGTTTAATGAAAAGATTTGCATTCTTTACCAACAAATGTTGCCACATACCCCAATGCCGCTCTTTCGGGTTCAGAAATGGCATAAAAAAGTTAAAGTTGATAGAAATAGAACTGTTGCTTGGTATTGGATTTTATATTCACAATAATTACATCGTGCCAAATATATAGACAGTATTATTGATTGATGTTGTTGACCACCCTCACAGGAACAATTTCAATTTTCATATACGGGTAATAAGGCAAAGTTGAAAGTTTTGCGTGCACATCCTCAGCATCAGCCGCCATCATTACTATAAAAATCCCAGACATATCAAGCTTAATAAACGTATCTACAATAGTCCCATTTTGTTCCAACTCTTTGACCAATTCCTGTTCTCTTGGGAGCAGTTTCATTCTCGTTTCAGTATCCAATCCTTCTAATTGGATGTCCAACATAAATTTTTTCATTTTTTCTATTTTGTTTTTATTTAAAAATGTAGATCAGGACTTTCATTGATTGGTAAACTTTCCCTGCCTTTGGATATAGTTTATAAATATAGGACAGTCTTTGTCAAATACATTCCAGAAAAAGAATTTCACCAGATTGCACCCGGATTTCTTAATTTTAAAAAAATCGCAGATGCGTAACCTGATCAAAATTCTTTTGAGGTCCTTGCTTTTCTTTTTTGCTGCTTTAATTATCCTGCTACTGATTTTTCATAAAGGGGATACGCCAAGGGTTGATGTAATACAAAAATATGCCGGCAGCCCATCAAAATTCATGCCTCTCATGGGGATGGAGGTGCACTACCGTGACGAAGGGGACCCCCAAGACAGCTTCCCGATCCTGCTGCTGCATGGACTCTCCTCAAGTTTATATACCTGGGATAGCCTAACCAGCATGTTAAGCGAAAAAAAACGGGTGATTCGCATCGATCTTCCAGGATTTGGACTGACAGGGCCTGATCCTGAACAGGCATACTCCATTGAGTATTACAACAGGTTCATTGACTCGTTTATGATCAAAATGAACATAAACCAATACATCATTGCCGGCAACTCCTTCGGCGGAAACATTGCTTGGAATCAGGCGCTTTATCGTCCGGAAAAGATCAGAAAACTGATTCTCATCAACTCAGCAGGATATCCGAGAACCAAAGAAAAAGGAAATATTGGTTTCAAGCTGGCTGCTATACCGGTATTGGGAGAGGTGATCAAAAAGGTTACTCCCAGGGCACTGGTCAAAAAAAGCCTCAAGGATGCCTATAGTGATGATAACAAGATCTCAGAAGCCATCACAAACCGTTATTATGATCTTCTTTTGTGTGAGGGTAACAGACAGGCCCTGATCGATATTTTCAAACAAAGGGCAGTGCCAAACCCTGATAACATTAAAAATGTACATGCCCCAACGCTCATCATTTGGGGCAAAGACGATCAGATGATAGACGTGAGCAATGGCCTCAGGTTCAACCAGGATATTCAGGGAAGCCTCATCCGGATCATTGATCACTCAGGGCATGTGCCCATGGAAGAAACACCCCGGGCTGTATACCAGGCCATGATCAATTTCGTTCAATAGCATCTTGTTTTGATGATCATACCACCATGGGATATACCATCCCAGATCTACTGCTGCAACAGGGCTTCCTGCTTTTTGCTTCCCATGCCCAGGTAAATGGTCATGGCCACCGAAAGCAAGATATATCCCATTCCCAAGACATTTGCATTTGCATAGATACTGGTCATGCCAAACCAGTCTCCGGTAAAAAGAAAGATTGTGGTTGCGTAGGCTGATTTCAACAGTTCCCAAAAAAGGAAGGATGCATTACCATCCATCAGATCAGTTAATGCATAAACAAAAACAAAGATGAAACCTCCGTAGATGAAAATAGCAGGACTACCTATACCCGCAATATGAGCCAACATATAAGAAGTGATCAAAAGGATGGCAGCAACCTGAAACCATATCCACGAAATGAACAAAGGTGATCTGTTGACGGCATATTTTTCAAAATCATACACATCGTCAATCTTGTATACCGGATGAGCGGCTTCAACATCTTTGGGTCTCCACCCTGTGCTACCGGTCCATACCTTCAACTTATCAGTGATGCTTTTTGTACGCAAGGTATCTTTGATGAGCAACCACATGTGCTGGAAATTGATCTTGATGGGGTTCCAGGTTCTCACAGGCCTTGTTATGCCATAAACGGGTGGAACATCTTCTCTTTCGGCCTGAAAAGTGCCGAAAAGCTTATCCCAGATGATAAAGATCTGAGAGAGGTTCTTGTCCAGATACGCTTCATTAATAGCATGATGTACCCTGTGATGCGATGGGGTAACAATGATGTGTTCAAGAAAACCCATCCGCTTGATGTGGCGGGTATGGTACCAAAATTGTGCAAAAAATTGTATCGGCGTTACCGTGGCAATAACAACAGGAGAAATTCCCAGCAATGCAGCAGGAATCATGAAAAAAGAAAAGAGTTTTACAAAAGACGAAATGGGCTGACGAACCGCGCAGGCCAGATCAAACTCTTCACTGCTGTGGTGCACGATATGGCTGTTCCAGAAAAAATTATTGGCGTGTTCAATGCGATGAATCCAGTAATGAGAAAAATCAAGCACTACAAAAGCAATCACATAGGTAAGCAGGGTGGAATTGATGTGCGTCAATGCGATGCGTTCTTCTATCCACCGATAACTGATGATTGTCACACTCAGTCCCAAAACATTTTTAGTGATCATGGTAATGGCAGAAGTCAAACTGCTTGCTGTATCCAGGTAGTTTGTCTTTTCTTTTTTAACATACCAGCTGTAGAGCTTTTCAATCAGCATGAGGCCAATGAAAATGGGCATGACAAACAACAGGATCTTTCCATATTTTTCCATAACTGATACATTAAATGATGGTTCGTGCACAAAATAAATTTTTATTCTGGCATCTCAAGCATTTTAAGGGTGAGCGACCCTCTTTCTGGTGATAATTTTTTTGATGGATGTCAGCCCCAAACAATCGTTCCGGAATAATTCCTAACAAAATGTATTGAAATAGATTTTCAGTCCTCCAATAGACTGAGGTCTGCAGAAATAATTTTATGGTCCAAAGAGCAAGGTACAACTAGCCGTTGCCAACCCAAACACCACCCAACCGTAAAGAAAAATTAAACAATTTAAACCCCGTTTCCATGATCTTCAATCTTCCGATCGCAGACATCCAACACAAGGACACCATTTTTGAAGATGATTTTTCCAACAATGTGGCAGGTTGGGAGGTCATAGAAGATGAGGATGAAAAAGCCTGCATTCAAAAAAGGCATTATTTCATGGAAAACAAATCTAAAACCAGGTGGATGTTCTACCACAAAGAACTGCAGCGGGGTTTTCCAAAAAATTTTGTGATCAGCACAGAAATCGAAATCCTCGATTACAAAGGTTATGGCCAGTTCGGACTGCTTTGGGGCTTCTCCAAGCCGCACCATGTGCTCAACCGTTTTGTAATTTCAGCAGAGGCAGATCGTTTTACTGTATCCAGGTTTGAAAAAAACCACCACCATACCTTCCACAGGTTCAGTGGGGTCTACGAAAAGTCAGTACCCGGCAGCCAAAAATGCTTTTTATCTGTAATGTTACTGGAGGACTATTATTATTTTTTCCTTCATGAATACAGCTGTCCCGTGTACATCTGTCATCGCTCACACATGCATTCCGAAGGCAATCGGTTTGGTTTCTACGTTGAACCGGGCATCATCATCCGGGCAAAAAATATCAAAATCCAGCGCATCATTACCAAACCAGGATTCGACAGCAGGGCCTGGATGCCAGTAGGTAGCGAGCTGATCAATGGAAGATAAGCTACAGAGATGATGGAATGCAACAAATAAACACCCAGGTGGATGGTCTGCTGAAGCCTTTAATTATTTCATTTTCGAGACAAGGCCCGCTATCGACTTTTTAAGTGCAGCAGGCTTTAAAACCTTGCACCAAGGACCCATCCCCAGCAAGCGCAGAGAGAATTCCTCGTTGACATAAACGGTCATCCTGATGCGGATTTCTCCCTCGCTTTCTCTGATCAATTGTTGCGAAGCATGAATCGGTTCCAGCATCACCAGTTTGCTGATAGGGTCAGTGATGGCAAGTTCTACAGTCTGTGGTTTACCTTTTCCGTCCATGATGCCTGTGGCATGCTGAAAGAAGCTGTCTGCATTGAATGCATTCCGGTGCTTGATATCGGCCGTCTGCTTGACATTGATTATAGCCAAAGAAAGAATCCTGTCCAGGGCAAAAGTGGTATAATTCTGTTTTTCATTGCTCCACCCGATCACATACCATCGGTTGCGGTGCTCCTTCAGAAGATATGGAATGAGCTGATAGGTTGATGTTGTTTTCTTGTAGATATTGGTATAGGTAAAGCTGATGGCAAACCTGTTTCGGATGGCATCAAACAACTGATCAATCCACTCCATTCCGGAAACTGCATTGGGAGTTTCAAAATCAACATGTTTGCTGATGATTGGATCATCAATGTCCAGACCTAGCGAAAACCGTGTATTGATGCGCTCAATGGCTTGCTTGAAATCTGCAAAAACAGGCACGTCTTTGTACTGGTAAAGCAGCTGGGCAGAAAAACGCAATGCATTCCATTCCTGTTCCTGAAGGTTCAATGCTGCAATAGAAAAACCAACCTCACTGTACGCATATCCCTTGTTCTGTTTTGAATAGACAATAGGGGCATTGTATCCAATGGGAATATCCCTTTTCATCAAAGCCATGTCTTTCTCAATGGTTGATGTTGAAATATCGGTTTCCAGCAGTTGAGAACAGCGGTCTGCCAAATATTCCAGGCTTGGAAATTGATGGCGTTTGTTGTTGATGCACCGGTCTATGATGCGGTGGCGTATGATGGCATTCTTGTTAACTGGCATAGGTTGATGAATGAGTTCTCTAAATTAGTTCAAATATGGTGATGTTACGATCTGGCAATAAAATGAAAATTTGTTGAAAGGTTAACGTCTAAAAAAACCTTCATATAAAGAATGGGCTTTTTGTTCCTGTGATTTGTTTCG
>Ga0214921_10003291_pt1 | contig 24934 bp, 22 predicted proteins | sample LL1505_MetaG_FD_177992 | JGI IMG/M metagenome (GOLD analysis project Ga0214921, IMG submission 177992) | Freshwater microbial communities from Lake Lanier, Atlanta, Georgia, United States - LL-1505 | ecosystem: Environmental > Aquatic > Freshwater > Lake | place: USA: Georgia | collected...
AGTTCAGGTGCGGTTACACTAGAACGACTACGAGGCGGTTCTGCCTCTAACATACCCCCCTTCATCTTTTTTTTTCGCATTGCTCGGAGTTTTGCCATGTGTTCCTTCATTTCAGGCGAACCTTTCATCATACCACGACCAGCAGGGTGTAGGGGGTGCGTCATTGCCTTGGCAACCTTGCCTACCGATTGACGAACTTCTTTGGGAACAGCACCTTCGTATTTCTCTTTCGCATCGTTATACATTTCTCGTGCCTTGGATACATTATCCTGTACGGCATTTGAATGAAGGATTTCCCTTGCTCCTGCTTTTGCTAAATCCTTGACCGATGATTGTAGTGCCTTGGGAACCACACTCTTCATCTGTTCCTTCAAGTATCGCTTCGCACCCAATGCCCCTGCCTCCATGCCATACCCCTCCATACCATTCCCCATGCCTCCCTTCATACCCAGCAAACCAAATCCTGTTTGCCTACGAGCATACGCTAGAGCATCTTTCCCCAGTTCGCCTACCGCTGGACGTAACGATTTGGGAACTACCTTTTTATATGCTTTCTCTGCTCGTGGTTGAACTCGCCTTCCTATATACTTTGCCGACTGATTGCCTAAATCAGATACCGCAGGACGAAGAGATTTGGGAACAACCTTCTTGAAAGCATCTTGTAAATCATCTTTTAAAAGTCCGCCTGACAAAGCATGAACGTTTGATTGAGCGTTTGGGTGCCGAAAGTGTTGTTGCGTCGCTAACGCTGGGTGAAACGCCATATAATTACCTTTAGATTTTATTTGTGCGATTTCTTCTTCATCATCTGACCCTGTTGATGCCCCATCACTTTCAATGTCATGCGGTTCATTGATATTCATCGCATCTCCACCAAACACAAAACCAGTACCTTTTACACAATTCGGAACTTTTCTTCCACGCTTCATTTTCATTCCTATCATTTCGTATCCTTTCCAACAAGGGTCTTTAAAACCATGTCCTTGCGGTTTTTTTAACACGTTCAAATAAAATTCAGCACGTCGGCGTGTATGTCCTGTGTGTAAGTGCGGATACTTCAACACATGTTTCGCAAAGTCTTCTAATGTTCCTTTTTGTCCGCTACGTTTCCATTGTGCCGTGAATGTTCCCCATTTGATTTTATCAAACAATCCGCTTCCTTCATTGAATGGGTCTGATTCTTGGAATTCACTTTCTGAAGCATAACTTGCTTCTGTCAATGGACTTCCTACGTACTCTTGACTTTCCTGTCCCACCTCTTCCCCTAATGCCGACGCATAAAACCCTGACCTCCCACGTGGTTCTTCTTCTCTTGAACTTTCTTCCTCTTCTACAATTTCTTTGAACGTTTTTACTCCTCGTGCTTCTCCTCCTAAATTACTCATACCAGTTCGTAACTCTTCTTCTACTTCTGCTTCGTACGCTGGATTCAAATAACGACCATACAAAAACACAGCGTCAAACACATCATTCAATCGCTGTCTATCTTTTCTTTCTTTTGCGTCTCGCAAAGCAATGGCAAGTAGTCCTGCTTCATCTGTTCCTACTTCACCCAATACTCTAATTGCTTCTTCTACATTTCTTTGTTTTCCTGATTTACGAACTTCTTTTCCAGCATCATCTCCTATGGTAGATGCCGTTGGCAATGTAGATATATCCTCTGCCTCTGCTTGAAACCTTACCACATCTCGTGGTGCTGGTACTGGAGCAATCTCTTCTTCTGCCCTTGCTTCGTACAATGGCATGGCATCTGTAATTGCCTTTTGTAGTTTATCCAATTGCTCTTGTGAAAACGTTGGCGAGATTTGAATATCTACTTTGGGTAATCCGTACAACTCTTTTATGTTTTGAACGTTGATGAAATCATCAAATGAATATGACCCCTGTTTTATACCACCTACGTCTTTAAGAACAGCGACCACATCTCCATCAAAGTAAATAGACACGTCCTTTATTTTTGGTTCTAACAATCTATATTCTATGGTTTCTCCACCACCTTCTGCCCTAGCACGTCCAGTTCGCTGGTTTCGCTGTTGCTGGAAACGAATAATCCCCATCAAATAATCTTTGTAACCTTCCGCATTATCATGGATTAATTTACGTCCATCTGCGGTTGCTTTTTCTTTATCCGTTCCCATATACACTTTGACAATGTCTTGTTTTCCGTATCGGATTTTAGGACGTGGCACTTCCAATCCTCGTGGAGATGTTCCACGTGATGAACGAGATTCTGCTGACGATACAGACCCTGAACGTCCTCGTGTCAATGCTACAGGCGGTGATGGTGGAGGCGGTGATGGTGCTGGTGCTGGTGGTTCTTCAAGAGGTTCTTTGCCTATTTCTGCTTCATTATGAATCATTTGAGCGTAAGCATCTGTATTATCAAACCAATTTACATAAAAAATCTTTAACACATCTTCAGATGGAACTTTTAAAGACAATCCATATTCTTTTAATTTATCTTCTTCTTTGTTGCGGTATAATGATTGATTATAAGTGTAATTAGTAACAAACAAGTCTCTTTTTCTATCTTTCAATAACCAATCAAACGCATCTTTAATGCTTCCTTCTTCTTTTACTACTATGAATCGTTTGGACTTTGCTAATTCTAACACTTCACCTTTATCAGTAATCGCCCATTCTTCGTAATAAGCGTTTTGAAATGTTGCTATTACTTTAGGTAAAGCATTTCTTTCATCTCTACGTCTTATCACTTCGCCCTCTTTCTTTTCTTGTAAATCTTCTCGCTCTTCTTTTTCTTCAGGTGTGACTGGTTGTTTAGGTGTTGGGGGTGCTGGAGATGTCAGTGCTTGTTTTTGCTTTCCTTCTAAAAATTCAATCATGGTAGCAATGTTCGCATTGTGCTTTTTCCCATCAGGTCGGTTTCCTGAATATTGAGCGTATTTCTTTTGAATGTCTTTCAACTCTTTACCAGTTAGTTTTGATAACTCTTCACGAGTCCAAACTACTTGGCGTGGTGGGGATTGCGGAGCAGGTGGTAAATCCATAATGGGTGCGGATTGTTCCTCTTTCAATGAATCGTCCGCATCTTCTTGTAACACTGCTTCCACTTCAGGTCTTGCTGGGGACAATGCTCGTTGTACCTCACGAATTGCTTGTTCTGCTTCACGCACCGCACTTGTTTGTTCTTTATAACCTTGTAAATCGCTTGGACTTATAGGTGTGCCTTGCGAAACGAGCGACTTATCATCGTCTTCAAACTCAACGCCTCCCTCACGACCCTGCTCTATCAACACCGCTCCTGTTCGTGGATTCACTGCTTCCAGTATTCCAAAATGTCTATCACGTGGCGATAATCCACCTGCCGTTCTTACAATCACTTCACGCTGTCCTTTGGGGATACCAATGTCTTTCAGTAGCGGATTATTACGTAATTGTGCTTGGGGGAACACGTCACTCAAACGCAACGTATCCTCACGCAATAGATTTTGCGGAGGTGGTGCCGTTCGTTTCCGTGGTTTGCGTTTCTTTTTCTTTTTCAATGCCCCTCCTTCCATCTCCTCTTCACTGCTACTTACACTACGTCTTCGTTGTTTCACCGATACTTTTACACCATGATACTCTGCGTTCTTTTGTAGTACAACTGGACGACCACGTGGTTTATTCTCTTTAGGTTTTACCACACGACCAAATCGTTCCACATACTTTTTCAATCGTTCTTGGTCGTTTTTGCTAAAGTCCAACATTTTAGGGAACTCTTGAGGGTCAGTATGTGCTTCCACAGCAGTGATGTTTTTAGGAACAAACGTTATGATTTTCTCACCTTGACGATTCGCAATAGTTCGTGATTTCGTCAAGGGTTTGACTAATTTCCAACCACCTTTTTCTGTATGATGAATGAAAAATGCTGGAACACTCAATTCAATGTGTCCTGTTTCAGGAAGTTTTATGGTTGGATTACTCATATATTATATGTTATATAAAAAAGTATATATTTCTACTTAATCGGTTGAGTAATGGTATCCGAATTAATGACATCACCCCCTATGGAAATTGGTTTGCGTAATGCTGGGTCTTTTGCTTGAAAGAAATGCTTCAAAATAAATTCATTTTTCATGTGGTTGGTTTCTTTATTCAAATCATCAAACAAATCAATGAAATCATTCGCATCAGTATATAAATCACCCGTCCTACCTTGTCCTACATTGATGTAATGTAAGAATGCTAAACAAAACCACCCACATGCTCCTGACATGAGCGACTGAATATCCTTTTCATTGTGTGCTGGTGTCCCACCTAAAAAATCACATACTTCTTTAGGAGGTTCTGCTCCAAAGGAATCAAAGTACAGATATTCTCGTTTTCCATTGGGATATTGATTCGCTTGGAAACAAGTGTAATGCGAACCTTCATTTCGTTCTCCATCTTTGTCAAATTCATCTTCCATGTTAATGATGTACGATTTGTTGAATTTCAATTTCATCTTTTTCAATCGGTCTTTGAAGTTACAGAAGACAAGAGGAACGTCCATGCGTTTTGCCAAATCATAAATTTGAGTATCTGTTAGGGACATATAATTCCTAAACATATTATTTCTAACTTAATTAACGAAATTACCACAATAGTTTGGCAATGTACCAACCCCTTGTTCCTTCCGCTTCTATCTCCTTCTTATGCCGTATGCGGTACAAACGCCTCCTCTCATCAGCATACTCTTGACCCCTTTTTTTGATGTAAGAAGGGTAATCCATCATTCCTTTCGCACCACCTGAAAACAAATACAATCCCTTGTGGTCGTAGATGTCAATCTTGTATTTGGGATTCTCTGACGGATATACGATTACATTTAGCATGTCCGCTTTCTTTTTTGTATATGGTAGGATTCGGTACATAGTTATACATTAGACTTTTTTTCATTCACGTCTAATTCAATGTCACCATTGAGCGGATTCTTAAATACTTTAATCGGTTTGTGTTTCAATACATGCGGTGCTTTTCGTATCTCTATCAACTTATCATGAAGTGATTTACGTAATACGTTACTCGTTTCAAACAATTTGCGATATTCGTCCATCACTTCGGTCAAAAAATCCATGCCTTCCATTTTACGATTGACTGGACTTATTTTCAACTCTGTACTTATCTTGGTTGAAAGTAATTTGTATCCGTGATACGACATCAATGCCTGTTCCTGTTTCCGATTGATTCCTAAAAATAACTCTATCGCTCCTACAATTCCTACAATCAATGAAAGCACACAATTGATGACACTCACCTTCTCCTGTGATATGAAATTAGAAAGTCCAACTGAAAATACGCTATTGATAGACGATAACGTTATCACAGGAATTCTAAAATAACTTAATCTTTTTTTTTGAATTTGATACTTTGATTTGTGTTCCTTTTGTAATTCATTACAATTATGTAATACATCTTCCAATACCTCGTGAATATCCTCGCTCCATGATAAAGCAGTATCTTCATCTGACATATATTATATTAATAAAATTGATTTAGTTTATTTACATATTTTATAGTGTGAATGGGTATAATCTATATGATATGTTGTAATATTACAGGAGAAGTCTATTATGGAGCAACTAAAGTATGTTGGAAATCAAGATTATCAGCACATAAGAATGAAAAAAATTTGTGTAGGTCTCGCTACATTATTAATCGTGGTGATTATGAATTCATTGTTTTGGAAGAAGTAGATGACGACCAACTACTTGTTCGTGAAAACTATTATATAACTACATTTCCGTGTATCAATCATAAAAAACTAAATGCTATATTTGAATGTGAGTGTGGGTCTAAAATTAGACGAAGCAATAAATCATATCATTTTAAAATGAAAAAACATTTGGATTTTATCAACTCAATTTAATTTATTTTTTTTATACGTTCTCATATAAGACCTCATGTATTCCCTTGCCTTGTCCTTGTGAGCGTCCCTGTATTGTTTTTGGTATGCCTTATGCTCTTCTATATGATTCAACTGATTTTGACGTATTCGTTTGATGATTTCATCTTTGTTGTTACTATACCGCTCTTTCCATGAACGTGTTGGAATCCGCTGGTTATACAAAGGTTTCATTTCTTCAATCCAATGCCTCTCCCTCTTTCGTAAATCTTGAATCGTTTCATACCTGTACTCTTCCAACACTTCCATTTTGAATTGTTCCCAACCACCATTCTCACGAATGTAAGAATACAACGGCAAAGGAGAAATAGCACATGCCTTTTTATGTGCTGTTTTCCGTTGATGGATACTCTTTGTACTTCCAATGTAAAGCAATCCCATGTTGGAAATCGCATACACAAATCCAAGATTCATTTAAACTAAGTTAAGTTAATTATTTCCTAAATATAACGAATTTATGTCCCCAATGCGTAGATATGAAGAGTTGTTGGGAACGACCCAGTACTTGACACATATGTAAATCCTGTTGTCGTGTTGGTTCTCAACGTCATTATGTGATTGCCTGTCGCATCTTCCGCCGTCAATTGAACCGAAGCAGGAGAAGAAAAAGCAAACTGACCTGAGATAGACGTATAAGTGAATGTTCCATTGACACTTGCTCCTGTAATTCTTGTTGATAACATTCTTTGATTAGTGGAAAGCGTTTGAATGGTGGAAGGATATTGATTTACATTGGTATTTGAATTGCTTTGAGAGAATAGTATAAACCCTGATGAACCTGCTGACAAGAATTGAACGGTTTGGTTGGAGCGTATCGCATAGGTAGAAGCACCTACTAACCCATTACCACCTCCAAAAAATAGTCTTGTAGGAGAAGCAGAACAAGAACAAAGAATTGGATTTGTCCCAGCGTTAAAAACTGTAATGTATTTACCTCCCGTATCATCTGTTGGAAAATTCAAAGTCGTTGGGTTTGCCGTCCCTGACATAATCAGGGTATAAGACGAATTTCGCAAAGCATTTTGGGGAATGGTGTAAGATGCTACACTTAATTGGGTAGTCCCTCCATCTCCACCTGAAAAAAGAACGTCGTTGATGCTGAACTTACCTTTGATATCTACTAACGGAAAATTAGCAGTTGGAGCGGTGTTATTACCTATCACAATTGTATTCGCATTACCAGCATTCGTTCCTATGGTAATCGCACTAACAGTTGATAATGCTGAACCTAATCCTGAAATGGTTTGATAGGTTGCCGACGCTGTTGCTGTTGTCAAGTAATCAACCATTCCTGCGATGGTTTGATAGGTTGCCGATGCGACATCTGTGGTTAGGTATAAAAACATTCCATATTGAGTTTGAAATGTGCTTAATGCGTAATCAAGTGTGACATAATCCTCCATTCCTGCGAGGGTTTGATAGGTCGCCGATGCTGTTGCCGTAGTCAAGTAATCACTCAACGATGTGATAGTCGCAAAAAAGGTATTCACCCAAGAAGTTGTGGGGACAATAGTGCTATTTACATTTGTCGCTGGTGTGGGTGCGTTAAACGTCCCCGATACATTTGTCGTTGAAGTTTCATTTCCTATTCCAATCGTATGTGATGTTCCAACTGTTCCTATTCCAATACTTGTAGGATTGTTTATGGTATAGGGCGATTTTGCTGAGTTAATACCTGTATCACTATACGTAGTCGTTTTATTATTGGTGTTGTCTGTAAAAGATAAACCATTTGTAGTAAGTTGAGTGTTTAGAGTAGTGCTTGTATTTGAAAGTTCAATTTTGGGATTCCCTGTGTCAAAATAGATTGCTTTATTCGTCCCACCATCAATTTGCTCTAACATATACGAATACGTCGGTGTTTGGTAATAATCGTTGGTGTTCGTAGCAGTCTTGTGTCTTGCGAGTAAAAAATCAGGGGTCAAAGTATATTTATTGCCTAACGTATTGGGGTCGGCACTATTTTGAGAAGAAAATCCACTAGGATTCATCGTTGATTGGTTAGAAAGAACTTGCGTTGTTGTGTCATACAAAGAAGACACCATTTCATACGTCCTTATTACACTTTTATAACCGCTATTGAATGTTTCGGTTTGTATTTTGATATCTTGGTCGCTTGAATTACCTTCGGTTAGAACAGCGTCAAGAGATGGAGTGGAGAGAGACGTCCAAACAGGAGGTGAGGCGTCCCCTTGACTTACCAAATACTGACCTGCGTCTCCAAAATCTCCGTCTTGTAAAGATACAACACCATCAGCGACAAGAGGTGTAGCGTCAAACGCAATTGCTCCTGATGGACTGACTTGGAATCCTCCCGTTCCATTTCCATACGCAATCACAACGGATTTATCTGCCGAACTTGACGAGTTCGCACCTAAAATTTGATGACCTGTGGAAGAGCAATACCCCGCTCCTTGTATCTCAAAAAGAGTATCGTAAAGAGCAGTTCCTGTTTGACTGACTTGACCCACCGTCATATAATCTCCGTCGCTTTCGCAAATAGCGATGATGTTAGACGATTGAGATGTTGCCGATATGTTTTGAAAAATGACTTCGGCAAATCCAGCACTTACCGAAGGAACAACGCCTACATTATTATACACAACAAGAGCATCTCCATAACCAGCGGAGGGCGTATAGCATAAAGGTAAATCTTCAGTTGAAATTACAGGTGAAACAAGAGTAAAAGGAGCGTTTATGTTAAGAGGTTGTGTGGTTGAATCAGTTCCCATTCCAGTAGCACTAAATGTTGTCGTTTGAGAAAGAGTCCCATTTGTTATAACCATCGTTGTTGGACTTATCACATTTGTAGAAGTTATGACAGGGTTTTCGCTGTAAGAATTAGAAGTAAGAGTCAAAGCAGAATTTGTCATTTCTACCGAAGAATTCGTAGTAAGTTCCTCAGCGACCACCGAATCATTTTGTAATAGAATACTTGACGCACTCATCGTATTAGTCAATTGTGTTGCCGTTGCCTCCAAATCACCACTTATGTCTTTGATAATCGTATAAGTAGGAGTCATATCATTTGAAACCTGTGTTTTAGGGTCGCTTATCGTATCTGTTCTAAATGTGGAAAACCCTTGAAAAGTAAGTTGAGACTGGTCTGTAATCTCATCAGGAGTTGATGTCTCATTTGCGGATACGATGACTGAATCCCCCTCCATAGTCAATTTTACTCCTAAATATTGGTCTATATCCCCAGCAGGGATAGTTATGCTTTGCCCCAAATTAGCAACCCCAGCAGGACTGACATCAAGAACATCGGCAAGAGATGGTGTTGAACCGCCTCCTACCGCCCACGTCATTGACCCATCTGCCCCCCCTGACGTCAAAACGTACCCTGCCGTTCCTGCGTCATCGTTCAACAGCAATTGATTATCTCCTGCCGATGCCGAAATAATGATGGTATTTGTTGCCGTAGGAGACTCACCATTTTGTATCGTAATCGCATCATTCACGTTCAGTGTCGTGCTGTCGGACGCTGGTGCTAATGCCTGAATTGCCTCAATCTTCGTCTGTAATCCCGACCATGTAGTAGTAGAAACCGTCGTTCCATTATTAAAAGCAAACCCTTGTCCGTTCATGGCAATGCCTTTAGGAACGCTTAACTTATCGTATTCTATACTTAATTCACTTGCCCCTACAACAAGCGTATTGTCTCCTGCGTTACTGCTAAACGTTTCAGCACCCTGTGCGTCAGGGAACTCTAAATAATCTACCGTTGGTGTGCTTGAACCTCCTCCAATGATGGCAGTCGTCGTTTCACTAAAATAAGTGGGATTGAAAATTTGAGATTGACTTAAGGGAGGTGGATATACTGACATACCATAGATTAAGAAGAAAATTAATTTGATATGACGTATTTATTGAAGTCGCATAATTTGAATGTTATTCGCAGGAAACGCCATACCTACTAACTGTGTTTGTGCTACGTCCGCTATCGTATTAAGCGAATACGTTCCTCCCACACTTAAATCTGCTTCATACGTGATACGAATGGGGACACTATACGTAAATACGTAAGAAATATTCACCGTCCATGTGCTTAACCCTCCTTGAGACGTACGAGGCACTAATGAACTTCGCCATAAAAGAACATTCCCTGTCGTCTCAATCCCAACAAGTATGTCATTAAAATACGCCTCATTATCAGTACCGCTATATGAAAACGTCAATTGACCTATAATCCAGTATATTCCTCCTACAACTAATGTAGTCAATCCAATGTTATACACGAAATCACCTGTCCCTATGGGTGATGAATTGTTTGCGGGTCTCACTGGTACAGCAACGGAATAGACAATGTCACCTACGTTCGTTCCTAAAGTAGTCACTTCCGCTTCTAATTGATTGTATTCAGAAACAAGAGGTGAGATAGACTGCGTCGTGGTATCAATCAAAGGGAACTTTTCAGGTTCAAAAATAGGAAGATTTTCAAATGTGGGTGGATAAATTGCCATACTATACGGAAAGATATTAGTTTAATAAATCTATCGTTAATACATATGGCACAATATTCCGCCCCTACTCGCATCGTTCCCATTTTTAGTCCTCTTGATTATCCTTTGACTCAAGTATTAACAGGTGTTACCGACCTTACAACGCTTCAAGAAGACATTACTGCTCTTCAAGACCAAGTAGATACACTCGCTGTCAATGTTGTTAAGCAAGGATATGTGACTACAACGAACTATACGGATATAGTAGAACCCATTGGAACAAATACTCCACTTTTGCTTGGAAATGTGATGCCTGTCAATCTTACAGAAAATTGGATTGTTACCGTGAATGTTGATATTACAGCAGTGGGTGGAAGTGACTCTAACATCGGTAAGTTTTATATTTGGTGGAACAACTCTGCCACCACTTATAATTCAGCGTGGAACAATCTATCGGTATGCGATTTCAAAGACACCATCGCATCTAGTTTTAACTTTACGTTTTTTAAAACCACCACAACGTCTTCTTCGTCTTCTCCATGCTACGTTTGGTATGCCTTTTTTGACGTTCAAGGCGGTGTTACCCCTGTCATTGGAGAATTCACCACTTTATACTATCCAGTCGGTCAAACCCAATATACAAACTCTTGTCTTGTCGGTTTTCCTGATTACACACTTACTTAAACGTTCGTGGATAACACCACGACTTGAACCATAGGAACGGTTGAATTCTGTCCTTGAATGTAAAAGGGTGAAAACCCTGAATAAATAGGATTGATTGTCAAATAGTACGTGTGGGTAGAATTTGCCGTATTCTTTACCACAACGCTGTTGTTGGCATACCAGTATTGCCATGACCCTGATTGAGAGTTTAATCTTGGTTGGTAGAAATGATTCGCAACAACACTTGTATTTCCATCTACAATGGATATACACGACGAGGTCAATGTACCAGTCGTTACACCCCCAGCATTCATTACCAAACTGTAATTCACCATCACTACATTCCCTGCTTGTATGGAAAACGAGTAAATCGTGGTGGTTGTTCCTGAAGCATTCCCTGTAATTTGAACTCCTTCCCCAAAATTCACATAAGTGCCTACTGACCCAAATATTGCTGATATGGGTGCTAATTCGTCGGAAATCGCATCTAATTCTGCTTGAATCGCAACGGTAGAACCTGCTTCGTCTATCGCTTGTTCGTACGACCTTGTAAATGCTCTTGGAAAAAATATAGGATTCGTGGTTTCAGGCGGTAAATAAGATACTCCCACTTCGGTTGCTGTCATACATTTAGCACAGATTAAAATTAAGTTGAAATAACAAATTAAAATATATGCCTTTATATTATATGAAGAATTTTTATGAGGAGATGCCGAGTGAAATGATTGACAAACTTCCCAATCCCAATGAAGATAAACATCATATCCGCCTTCCATTTCGTATGGCAGTGTCTGCTCCGTCAGGAAGCGGAAAGACCAACTTTGTGCTTAACCTCATTCAAGCATTCTCTTCAGGTGAAGGCACGTTTAACGACATTACCATCATCACGCAAAATAAAGACGAACCCCTCTACAATTACCTTCGTAAAAAAGCACCTGAAATTCAAATCAAAGAAGGTCTTCACAGCATTCCCCAGTTAGACAAGATGAATAAAAAACTCAATCACTTGGTGGTCTTTGATGACTGCGTCCTTGAAAAAGACCAAACGCCTATCATTAAGTACTACATACGCTGTCGTAAATTAGGGTGTTCCGTTGTCTATTTATCCCAATCTTACTTTGACATTCCGTCCCTCATTCGCAAAAACTGCTCGTACATGGTAATGCTAAAACTCGGCGGACTTCGTGAAGTCAAAGACATTCTACGCCAGTTCTCTCTCGGTATTTCCAAAACTCAATTAATCGGCATGTATAACTACGCCACGGAAGAAAAACTCTCTTGCTTTCTCATTGACGTTGAAGAAAAAGACGACGAAAAAAAATTTAGAAAAGGTTTAGAAGAATTTTTAGACCCTATTCAGTTTGGTTCGCCCGATGATGATTAAATTTCGTTAAAACGATTTCAATTTTTTTATAAATACGTTTCATGTACTCCCATCTTAAAAAAGGTGATTGGCAAAAAGAACCCAAACTGGTTCAATTCATTGAACGTAAAGAACGTGAAGCAATTGAAGACGCACACTGGGTTTTCACTTCCTATACTTATAAACCTGTCCCCTACACCCATAACAAGTTTGATAAGTTGGTTTGGTCTTGATGCCACACACCGAACACGTGCTTGTCTTTTCCATTTTTGATTTTGCCACATTACAGGGAAGGCATCGTCCGCCATACTTCAGTTGTTCCTCTGTGATAGCAATAGAACAACCTAAACATTTCAACTTTTCCAATCGCTTCTTTTCATCTGTGTAGCGTTTCTTTGCTTCCTTTATCACCTTCGTATCTACAATGTTCCATCGCTGGACGCAATCGCTTCCAATGATAAGGTCACCCAAATCGCATTGTATCCTAAACGTGTAGAAAATCGGTGATTTGCTACACGCACATCGGTACGTCACATCTGCCGTTCCGTCCATATTGTTGATTTGATTGTCGTAGCATAACAAATCAACTTTTAAAATGTCTTTGAAAAAGACCTTTGCCATGTCGTGATTTTCAAATCGGTCTCTATGATTGTAAAGCATTAAAAACAACATGAAATAGAGTGGGTTTTTATGGGAAGACTTGTCGTAATCCAACTTGTGTAGAATGCCATCAAACTCCTTTCGTATCGCATCTTGCTCCGCCATCAATAGCACATCGTTGTACGTTCGTGGGGGAATCAAATGCCACAACTCATCAATCACATCAAAGTTCTTTTGCGTCCAAGCAATTGGATTCACCCTGTCGTTCATTGTTACGCTTCCATCTATTTTGATTTTGAATCAATTTTTTTGATAAAATTGATTTGGATTTATTATAAATAGAATTGTAAAATGGAGGATTACTTTACGGAAGGTCGTGTTGTTGTGTATCAACACACCAACAATGTCTGTGGTGATGCTGATGTATTAAGAGTTTTGTTTCTTTGCGACAAAGCATCAAAACGACTAAAAAATGATAAAGAAGTTAAAAATACGATTCGTCGGCACGTTCTTGTGTGTTCTCATTGCGAACAGCAACTTGTTTCACTTGTTCCTATTATTATCAATGTTCCAAAATATATTGATAAAAAAAATAACGTAATGAGATGATATTTACCAGTACAGTTATGTTTTTATTTAAAAAAAGTGAATTTACAGAGTAAAGGTATAAAAGGTATGCGAATAATGAAAAGTCTCTATATTTTTATTTTTTTTTCATCAAATTAATTTTTGAAAAGAATCCATGCGTAGGAAATACTATCCTATATACACTATTTTTATACCTTTACTCTGTAAAAAATATAGTAAATATACCTGTACTGGAAATATGGTTTGGCATTATATATTATTCACCGTATCCATTTTATCGGAGAGTCCATGGAAGCACATTTTATTTACAAATGGGTGAGTAGTAGTTTTCATCTGTCGGTATTCAACACCCATGGAAGCAAGTTCTGCTTTCACCTTCTTCTTGTCAGGGAACTCTTTAAACACATCAGTCCCAAGAAGAACACACCTACCATCTTGAAGATTGACATCGTATCGTAACATCAATTCATCAATCAATTTCAAATCATCGGAGGTTTCTCGGTCGTGGATAATCGCCACTTTGGTTTCACGAAATGATTCAACCATAAGAGTAATACAAGCATTGATGGCATCAGGGGTCTTTACCCATTCTTTGATGTGAGGGTCACCAATCACGTACTTGTGTCGGACATTTTCAGGCATCGCATCAATCTCTGCTTGAGTTCCCAAATATTCAAACGCAGTGCTAATATCTACACAGTGGTCGTAAATGTCAGGAGAATCACTGACTACACTATTGTTTCCAAAAATACACCATGTCGTATCCATGAAGAAATGCTGGTCTTTGATGCCGTAATTCCACTTGGCAATCTGTTCGTCTTCACCACCAGCAAATCGTTTAAACAAACTGGCATTTATTTTCATATTCATTTCAGCAGTGGGTACTTCTTGTGAAATGGCAAGACGAGTGAATTCATGGTCTATCAACCAGTACAATTTACGAGCAATCTCATTTACATCAGCACCTTTTTTGGTATGGTACATACACGCTTGAACGTTCCAACTCTTGACATATTTACCGAAAGCAGATGCGAGAAGGGCATACAATGAACCCTTTCCGCAATTGCGAGAACCCACATAGGAAATCCAGTTTTTATCTTCCGTGAAACCTCCCAACGCACGAGAAAAGGCGTGAAGGGCAGTATTCACGTCATCTCCAAACATCTTATCAAACATACGCCGTTTGATTTCTGTCGTAGAACAGGGTACGTAATCGTGTTGAACGATGATGGGCGTTTCAATGTTTTCACATTCCGACCATTCTGTCAAAACACCAGTTCGCATATCCAGCACACCATTGCGAAAACACAACTTACCTTTGGTAGTAGAATGGAAAAGGGGTTTCATATCTTTTTCAGGAATCATGAACTTGACAGCGTCCCAAATGTGCCTTGTGCCATTGACATTGGAAGAGTAGGGTTTGCCGTCAGGTTTGCGAATGTTTGCTTTCATGATGAAGGCACACATCTTCCTTTCAATTTCATAAAGGTCAGTAATCCATTCATTTTCTTCCTTGTAGAAGATAAGTCCGTTGTACTGGAAAAGGCGACCTTCCACTTGTTCCAAAATGTATTCACTGGCAACGGCATCATCTTCCGCATGAAAGCATTCTTCGTATTCAAAATCGTCAGGGACGACAATACTTCGGTCGTGATGCTTGAACGCCCAATTAAGATTCATATCAAACTCTTTAGAACACATGTCGCTCAATACATCTAGCAATCCTTCACTTGCCGTCCCTTCAAACATGAATCCGTCAAACATCAGGGTCATGACTGGAAAGGGGAAGTTGGCAACACAATGTTCTAAAATCTTGTTTTCCCAGTACTGACATACGTAGGCAATGAAACGACCTTCCTGATTGTGTTTCTTCTTCTGTGCCATTTCCCAAAGGTCAGGGAAATGAGGAATCATTGCCTTTTGAATCAGTTTAATTTCAGTATCGTAGGATTCAAACCACGCACTGCCTTTGATTTTTGTATTTTTATTGAGGGACTTGATTGCTTGAACTTTTGTCACTTCTTTCCGTTCAATGAGGTCATCACGGTTCTCACAATAGTCTTCCAAGTAGCGATGGGGAACGTTGTATCGTTCGCAAAGGTTAAGAAGGATAAGGGGGTGGGCGTTACACATATCTACATCTACTACGTTCATGTTGCGAAGCAATGCTCCACGAAAGGCGGAAGGCATGGATTGAAGACCGCCGTTGGAATACCACCTCAACAATGATTTTGTATCTAGGGTAGATTTCTTATAGGAAACCTTTTTGAGTCCTCCACCTCGTGTAAAGGACAAAAGCAACTTTTTGTAGTAAGTTTGGTTAAAGTCGTGTTCGGCATTTTCATCTTGGTGTAGGGTCAAATAACCTTCCTCTTCTTTGAGGCGTGAGAGCAAATAGTGAGCGGTTCGCTTATCAACCTTCTCTACGAATTCAGTTGGAAGGGGCATTGGTTATACTTTAGGCATAGAAATTGTTAAATCAATTTTATCGCTAAATCAAAAATTAAGATAATTTAGTTTAAAATTAAATAGATTTTATCTTTTTATAACATATGATATTCACCCAAGAGGATTTCCACACTCACGCCCAGCGTCTTACGGTCATCATCAATGATGAAATGGGATTACCGCCGTTGTCGGATTTTAGACAATTGTCTAATATCAAAAAGAAGAAGTTCAATACGTTGTTGAATCAGTACATTCAGCGTTGTGATTCCGTAGAAACCATGGTAAAGAGGTTCAATCAGATTTGCCATGAGAAGGTGTTTGATGAAATGAAGTGTGAAGAGCATTTCATTAAGGAGTTACATAGTGACCCCATCATGATGATGACGCCCGAGCAGGAAGAGTGGGACAAGGAAGGTCGTCCGCTTGAACCGCTTAAGGACGATGGAATGCGATTGCGTGAAATAGATGGTAAAGTGGAAATTTACAAAGTTGAATGTTAGATTTTATTTTCTAGGTGTAAATTATGGCAGGTGTTCCTTTACGTACGAAAGCAGATGCGAAGGCAGTTAGACAACAATACATGAATTCACTGGCACTGGAATCAAGCAACATTCAAAAGAACTTGAATGCGAATTTGATTTACCGAGCAACGGGTACGGCAAGTATTCCTAAAGCAACAGAAACGGCAACGGAGCGAGGACACAGCACGGAGAGCAAGAAGCAGTTGATACGTGATGCTGTGGTATCCGCAGGAATCATGAATTCGTTTGTGGCGGATAACTTTATAGGTAAATTAGGAGAAAAGGAGTACGACTTCTTTTTACAGCATCAGCGACCTCTTTTAGATGGTTTTAAACCGAAAGGAGTTCCAGCAAGTGTATTCACGGCATACTTTAACAAGTACATGAAAAAGTTCATGGATACGCAGGGTGTGGAGTATGGTCTTCAGCAGGACGGAGGTGTGGATTCGGCATTCAATTCGGCATCAGCGGAAGCAACGTTACGAGGAGATAGGGACGCACTGAAAGAGATGAAAGCACGAATCAGTCAAACATTTACTCCAGCAGAGGCACGGCGTTATGGAGCAAAAATAGATGAACTTTTAGCATTGATTCCTGAACCTGAAGAGTTGGCACGATTACAAGATTTAGAAATAGAAGAACGTAGAATTGCGGAAGAAGCATTAAAATCAATGCTTCAACGATTGCCTGATTTGAGAAGTCAAGCGTTGGAATTACAGCGTCTTGGTTTAGGCACTCCTCAAGAACGTAGTGCTTTATTGGACGAACATGATAGACAAGTTAAAGCACAACAAATTCGGCAAAATGTTCTTCAAACTTTACGAATCATAGAAGACAGCAATGCTTCTCTTCGTCCAGACCAAAAACGATTTAATGAATTACGATACAAACTCAGGCGGAGAACCATTCGGGCGAGTGAATCTCAAAAAAAAGAATTAGAATCACTCGCAGAAGAAGCATCTAAAAAAACTCAAGAAGCAAAACAATTGACACCCGCCCAACTAAATGATTTAGATGAAGATGAATTAGAAGAGGTTGCCGACCAGTTAGGTGTAAAACCTAAAAAAGGTCAAACTTTAAAACGTGCTATTTTACAAGCACAATCTCAATTGGAAAGGGGAGAACTTGAAAATTTGGGAATAGACCCAGCGATACTTCAAAGTGGTGACCCTGATGCGATTGATGATGCGGTAGCACGTGCGGAAGAGGAGCAACGATTCATAGCAGATGAACGCCGTTCTTCGCAACAGATAGATGATTTATTTAGCGGACGAAGTACGCCTTACTTTGCTCCAGCATTAGCACAAGCGGAAGAGCAAACCGAGTTGGGAACACCATCGCCAGTGGGTACGGCACAATCCAGTAATTTAAGCAGTCTATTGGCAAATCCCCCTGAAGAATTTGAAGAAGTCCCTGCTCCTCCAGCGAGAACGGCACGAGGCAAACAACCCCAAGCACCTACAGAAATGAGGTCAGCAATCACATTTTATTTACCTCAAATAGCAGACAAATTGAGACTTGTTAAACCATCTTCTTTCAATGTGGATATGAACGAACAATGGCAAAGGTTATGGGAAAAACTCTCACGACAATTAGAAATGAAAGGTGTAAGAGATACTGATGAAGATAGAGATGATTTAAGAGGAGATGCGAGTATATTTCCTTATGATTTAGCAAGAAACCAATGGGTTTCGTATAATCAAATAACAGGTACAGAAGGCGGAGTAGGATTGAATACGGCACAACGTACAAAAATATACAAGAACTTGTACGAATTGACAGAAGGCGAAGATGAAGGAGCAACCACCGCAGAAGCAAGTGCGTCCCAAGCAAGTCTTTCAGCAGAAACTGCTCCTCTGTTTCGCAAACAACCCGCCCCTGCGGAAGATACAGGCGATTTAGCACAAAAACTCACTGGAAGCGGTGTTCGTGGTCGTGGATTAGTACGAAAAACGCCAGTGGAAAAGTCAAGTGGATACCAAAAACCCGTTCAATACACGCAGTTTGGTCGTTACTTGATTCATCATCAGAAACTAAAAGATGGTGTCCTACAGATGCGAACACCGAAAGGAGGGGCAATCAAACCGCTTCCTACGGAATACTTGACTCCACGAGTGAAGGAAATGATGATGACGATGGTGGCGAATGGCAGTCCATCACTGGAGCAATTCAGTCGTTTGACGTCTGATGAAAAGGCAAAACTTCACCACATTGTTAAGCATTCACAATATGAAAAGGTAACGATTCCAAGTGAAATGATGGATAAGGAAGATAAGGATTTACACCGATTCACCATTCTTCGTGGAGAGATTATTGCTGGGAACAACAATCCTAAACTGGTAAGGGATTTCAAGTCCATGTTAGTCAAGTTTGTAGATGATGGGCGTATTCCAAGACGCCAAGCAAATGAGATTTTGATTGAATTAGCAAAAGAGGGTCTTTGAAGAAAAAAATCAATTTAAAAGTAGTCCTATAATGTATGGTGTGGGAGATGATGCTACGTTTAGGAACTTATCTTCGCCTCAAGGATAAGTTAGAATGGTTCAGGGGTTTTTATGAAAGGGTTAGAAGACTACATTAATTATATGTAGGAACAATCACATAATATATGGTCGTATGGTCTAATGGTTATGACTACTGCCTTTGAAGCAGTCAATTTGGGTTCAATTCCCAATACGACCTTTTAGAGATAAAAAAACAAAAAAGAAATCTAAAGTAAAGATATGGCGATGTTAAGAGTTCATACGAGTGGTCGTAAATTAAGGGGGGTCAGGAAACTGATGGGTCGTGGAATGGGAAGCGTTCTACTGAATGTAGGAGGTGCTGGAGGGGGCAGTTCGTACAATTCGGTGGAGGATTATGAGCGAATCACTGGACGTGATGTTCCAAGACATGGGAGTGGGCGTGGTTTAGGAATGGGTTTGAATGACAAATTAGAGCGATTAATGGTAAAACCACTTGCGAAGAAACCCAGCACAATTCGTTTTTAGGAAGAATTAGGTTTATTTTCAAATTTATTATCTTTGAGTTATATTATGAGCGGAGATACGTTAGTGTTTGACATGGCATCAGAATCGGAAGGAACTCCGTCGGTATTTGTTCGTAAAGACTGGTTAAGCATTCTAGACAACCAAAACGGTAGTTATCAAGGAAATCAATCGGTGATTGACACGTCTCAGTTGGCAAACAGCAACAAGTACATCAACTACAGGGAGGCGTACTTTACTGTTCCAATGGTGATGACGCTAACGGCACCCCTTTCCTCAACTGCTAATGCTGTTCCTCTTTTCAAGACAAACCCTATGGCAGGAGGCATTGGTCTTAAGAATTGGTATGGGTCTATCATTCACTCTTTCACCCTAGATTACAACGGCACGACTATAATTCAGCAAACTCCTTACATTGGTCTGTGGAACACGTTCAAACTGATGACTTCACTTTCGTGGGACGATGTGCGTATGATGGGGTCGCAAATTGGTTTCTATCCTGACTCATCTGAATCGGTTCAAAAATCGGGTCTTCAAAGTACTGAATATACGTCTTCGGCAGGTGTTATTGGCACTACCTCAAATAACCAAATCGCTCAAGGTGCTTCTTGGGTTATCCCTGCTAGTGATTACGTAAATAATTTTGCGACGCAATCCGACATGCCTACCAATCTTGGTCTTCAACAAAGAATGAAATCGTGGAACTTTGACCCTCAATCCGTTCAAGGTTCTCAAATCAATGGCGATGCGATTCAAAAAGGGTGCTTCTTTCAAGGTGCGGTGACTGGTACTGCTTCTAACACCCTTACTACTGCTTCAACCATTGCTGGTCTGACTCAACTTTGGAAATCGTACATTTTCAACAAAGTGGATTGTAGTGCTTCAGTGTCTGGGTCGCTTCAATGGGCGATTACGGCACAGGTGTATCTCAAGCACATTCACTCGTTTTTTGAGCGTGTGCCTCTGTTGAAAGGCGTGTTCTGTAAGATGACACTCAACTTGAATCAGTCGGTAGTTAGTTTTACAACTACAGGTGCTACAACAGGTTCAGTGATGGGTGTTTTTTCCAGTTGTAGTGTTGCTTCACCTCTTGGTGGTGTATCTCCGATTATGATTACGAGTGGTGACGCAGTACAAATTTGTGCTAATACTTCTACAGACCCAGTGAATACTAACGATGTAGTCAATTTGGGTGCTGGGTCTCAACTTCTTAACTTTAACACGACTTATATTGTTTCTCTTGCGGTAGGTCAGCGGTGTTTGTCGTCGCTTCAAACGTCGGCAACAGGTCAATCAACGGCGAACTCTCCGCTTGGGACGAGTATCATACTCAATGCTCCAGCGTATTCGTTCTCCCCTGTGTTTGAGGCATCTTACCTTGCTGAACCTGTTAAGAAGATTGTGTATTCGGACGTGTATCAATACCAAGTGCTGAATGTGGCATCAGGTGGTGTGTTTAATAACTTGATTACAAACGGCATTGCTAACATCAAAAGTGTGCTTGTCTTGCCTTTCTTTTCGGCAGGGACGGCGGGTGTGGCAGGTTCTGTTACGCCTACTGGTAACGGCGGTCTGATTCCGTTTCAGTCGCCGTTTGATTCGGCAGGAGGTGGTTCTACTTCGCCGTTCTGTATGTTTTCTCAGTTCAATATTCAAATTAGCGGTCAGAACGCAATCTACAACACGGAGCGTTATGCTTACGAGCAGTGGTTGAATCAGACCTACGGAGTCAATGCGGTCAATGCTGGTATGTCAGATGGACTTGTCAGTGGTTTGGTGTCTCAACAAGACTTTGAAACAAACTACAACTACTACTACGTCAATTGTGGTCGTATGCTTCCTGTGGAGGAGGCGGTGCCAAAGTCGGTGAATATCATCGGTCAAAGCATGTCTAACTTCCCTGTGGATTTATACATTTTCGTGGAGTACGGCGTGGAGATTGATGTTGATGTTCTCACTGGCGCACGTGTCTAACAGCATTTTACAGATGACACGCATGACTACAAAAAAAAGGGGTGAGTGTATTCAATACAGAGGACGCTCTGTCAAAAGGCACAATAGGCGGTTCAACTCCGTCACACCCCAAATTAAAGTTAGATAATGTAGTTTTTTTTCTCAACATCTTTTATGGAAGTTGTGAAAGTCGGTGTATCGCCTCGGTCAATGGGAAAACTTAAGAAAGGTCAAAAGGTTCGTATGTGTGGCGGAGATTTAGCAATCTACGTCAAACCTGAAAAATTCAAACACATGGAGCGTGTATTACTCAAAGGGAAAGGACTTCATATGGCACTAGATGCCGATGAACTCGCTCACAATGAAGGACAGGGAGTATTTAAAAAGGCAAAGAAAATGGTGGTAAATACTGCTAAAAAAGTGGGTCGTCAAGCAATCAAAGAAGTTGCTCCGTACGTCGGTGATACTCTAGGGACTTTGGGAGCAATGGGAGCGACCCTTGCTGGAACTCCTGAACTTGCTCCGTTATCGGCAATTGCTGGTAAAGAACTGGGTGATAATTTGACAGCACGTTACAAACCGATGGCACTGGACGCTTTAAGAACGCACAAGGGTCGGCAACAGCAACCACGTAGTCGTTCGGCATCGGTAGATATGGTGGGTAACCCAGCGATGGCAAAGGCATCTCTTGTAAATGCGATGGCGAATTTGGCATCGGCAAGAATGACCGCAGGGGAACGAATGGCAGGACGTGGATTGGGTGCTGGAATGTCCCCTAACGTGGGCGGACGCAATCAACTGATTACTCATGCGATTGAGAATCCAGCACTTACCAGCAAACCGCTCTCTGCCAATTTCCAGTTCAGGCACACATTGCCTCCGCAGTATCAACGTATAGGGTCAGGACGTGGGTTGTATGCTGGTCGTGCCAGTGGGTTGTACGCTCAAGGGTTGTATTCTTAATCAACACTATCCATTTGAATGTAGGTATTTTCCTGAGATGGAGAAGACCCCATTTTTTCAAAATCTTCCTTCATTTCTTGACGAGTCGGTATCTGCGAACCATACTTGTCCGTCATGTACGAATGCCGAAGTGAATTGACAGAACACTTCTTACCGAACAACTTTTCAAATCGCTGGTTCAAAGTCGTATTACTCAAGGGTTGGCGTTTGCTGTCAAACAGCAACCACTCTGTGGGATTGTGCTTTATCCACTTGGTAAGAATGCTCTTCAATTCTTTTGGAATTTCAATTTCTTGACGACCATATGTTTTTGCCGTTTTATATTTATTGAAGACCAACTTGTTCTTCAATAGGTAATTGAATTCATCGGTTGCTCCCTTGATACGAAAGAGGCAGTAATCCATGGCACGACGTGGCGGAATGAAAATGCCACCCATGAGGGATAAGATGATAAACATTTGAATCTGTTGAAGGTCATCATCACTGGGGATAGGTTTCTTGTAAAGTAGGTCTGCTTCCTTTTTCAGTTTATCCCAAAGGGTTTTCAAATCGGTTTGTGCTAAAGAACATTCCTTTTGCTTTTCCGTCTTGACTTGTTTTTCAGCATCGGCACGAATGAGTTCTTGATTTTTAAACATCTCTTCACGATAAGGTTCAAGTTCCGTAATGACAAAGAGGGAAGCAAGTTTATTGTTTTTGCTCTTGGGAGCATCGTCGTCGTAGTGAAGCAAAATGGTTTGAACGTTCTTGAATAAATCTAAAGAGGGTGTTTCATTGGGAAATACCTTCTTAAGAATACCACGAAGGGTAGAGGCATAGGTTTTGACAGAAGAGTCACTAATGTTAGGGCGACGTTTGCGAATCTCGGATTCAAGGTTCATCGTTTATATAATTACATTAGATTATTCTAAATCAATTTTAAACGAAAGTTAAGTTAGATTTCTTTTAATTGAATTTTCTGTTTTGTATCCCTTAATTTAACAATGCCTGAAAGCAAGGCGGTGAGGACGGACACTTCCTTTTGATAAAGTCGTTCTGTTTCTTCCCCTTCTCCTTGTTTGCGATTACGAAGTTTCAAAAGGATACTTGCTTGTTCTTTACTTAAGTCGTCGTACAAACGATTTAAGTAAGCGTCATTGATGTAATCGTTAAACCTATCCATAACCATAGTTAAGTATATTATTTCTAAATAAACAACTTATTTTCCGCCTGAAGCAGAAGCAATGGCATCTGTCAAAGAAACGTCCTTCTTATCACGAATCACGAGGGTAATCGTCATGGTCGGGTCAAGCAATTGAATGGGTTGGCGGTCACTGCCTAAAAAGGTAAGTCGCAAGTTGTTGTACGTACCCCCAAGCATTTTGTTCCACGCAAATTGAGGAGGGGTTATGTTAATCAATTCTCCATAATTGACTTGAGGAGAAACGACACCAATGATGCTAGACGGAGTTGCCATGTTATTCTCAATGTTAGAAAGGGCAATGTAAAGTGTAGGGTTAGGTTGAACCTGCGGAGCAGTAATGGAAATCACAGAGTAGTTGTCTGCTCCTTGACCCGCAATGGCAGTAGGGTCAGTAGCAGTACTGTAATCGGAAGGAAATCCAACAATCTTGTAAAAGTTGGTAGAGTAGTTGTTGGTGGTATTTTCAAAAAAGATAAAAGGAATTAGACCATTTCCTGTAACAGGGGTAGGAAATCCAGCAAATTCACCGACACCAGTAACAGTATCGGCAACAGGCAACGTCCAACCAGCAGGTGATAATGTAGAAGTAAAATACGCTAAAGAGGGAACAGGGTACAAGTTCAATTGAATGGCGTACTTGCTGGTATTAACCGTCCATTCGGCAAAATAAACATACGCTCCACTGGGCGAAATCATAAATAGACCATTTTGAATACAAAAGAACTGAAGATACTGGTTGATTGTCACAATTTCATACAGTCCGTCGGGCATGGTGATGGTATAATTACCGCCAACAGGATAAGCAGGACTGACTTGGTCGTCTGCCTCCCAGTGAAGATAATAAGTGCTGTTTTGGAGCGTGGTCGCATTGATGTTGCTCCAAGCGTAGTACATGCTAATGGATTGAATCGCAATTTCGTGATTGGGAAACGCTATAGAGTTCGGAAACGGATAGACCAATTGATTATTGCCGTTATTCAAGTTTGACACATTTTGTGTGTTGAGAACTATCGTAGCGACCATATAATATAAGTAGAATAAAAAAATAAGATTAAAACACTTTAATTTACATATGCCTACTTCCAACTGACATGGCACGAAGTCCGTAAATATCCACATTGCGTCCAATGGTCTTCATGGTCTCTACCTGAAGACGCTCACTGCGTGAAAGGACTTGAGGGGGAGTTGGGTCAGCAGTCATGGCATTGCTTTTCTTTCCTAAATAATAACAGGTTTGATTTCCACCAGCACAAAAATAAGGTTGCTTACTTTCCGACCTCATTTGCGGAATGTCGTTAGAAACGTTGGGGTGTTCTACCTTCCAGTGATTGAGCGAAGC
>Ga0214921_10003292_pt1 | contig 24932 bp, 22 predicted proteins | sample LL1505_MetaG_FD_177992 | JGI IMG/M metagenome (GOLD analysis project Ga0214921, IMG submission 177992) | Freshwater microbial communities from Lake Lanier, Atlanta, Georgia, United States - LL-1505 | ecosystem: Environmental > Aquatic > Freshwater > Lake | place: USA: Georgia | collected...
GTTCGCGCTCGCCTGCTGCTGCCAGGGTGCCGCCCAAGGGCAACAAGGTGGCATCCAACATGGGCGTGACCGATTGATCGCGGTCGAACTGAGCGACCCGGGCGTGAGCTTCTTCAAATTGGGCGGCCTGCCAAAAAGCGGCCGTGCTTTGGGGCACGTCGCGCTTGACTCGACGCAGCAATTTGAATTTCCAAAGTATGACCACCCACGTGCTGACTGACATGGCCAATAAGGAAATCGCGACAAAGCGGATGACCCAGTCACCTTCGTGCCAAAAGGTCAGTAAGTTCATGAATGCCTTGTTATCTCAAGGACAGCACATCGAACATGTCGAAAAGGCCTGTTTTTTGGCCCGCCAAAAAGCGCACTGCACGTAAGCTACCTTGTGCATAGGTGGCGCGGCTAGAAGACTTGTGCGTGACCTCAATGCGCTCGCCAGTGCCCGCAAACAAGACGGTGTGGTCGCCCACGATGTCGCCACCGCGAATGGTGGCAAAGCCGATGCTGGAAGGGTCGCGCTCGCCTGTCACGCCTTCACGGGCATACACAGCGCACTCTTTCAAATCGCGACCCAGTGCATCGGCAATGACCTCGCCCATTTTGAGCGCCGTACCGGAGGGTGCATCGACTTTGTGGCGGTGATGGGCCTCAATGATTTCGATGTCGTAACCCGTGGCCAAAGCCTTGGCCGCCATTTCGAGCAGCTTGAGGGTGACATTGACGCCCACGCTCATGTTGGGAGCCATGACAATGGCAATGTCTTGGGCAATGGCTTTGATTTCGGCTTTTTCGGCATCCGAAAAACCGGTGGTGCCAATGACCGCTTTGACGCCCAAGGCTTGGCAGACTTTCAGGTGCGCCAAGGTGCCCTCCGGGCGTGTGAAGTCAATGAGAAACTGCGAGTTTTGCAAACCTGCTTTGAGATCGCCCGTGACCAGCACACCGCTGGCTTTGCCCATGGCCGCGCCCGCATCGGTGCCGACGGCTGGACTGCTGGGCATGTCCAAGGCGCCCGTGAGGCGGCAGTCATCGGCGCTGGAAATGGCCTCAATGAGCATATGGCCCATGCGGCCAGACGCGCCTGCTACGGCCACTGCATGAGAATGCAAAGGCAATGAAGATGGCAAACCAGAATTAGAAGAAGTCACGGATGTCATTCGATGGTTCAGCGCGAGGCTGGCTCTAGCGGGGGATAAGAACTGGGCAAAGGCACGGCAGGTGCAGCGCTGGTTTCCGTATTTCGAACAGGGACGGGGAACTTGCGCAAATCTTCTTCTTTGGCTTCAAGGCGTGGTACTTTCAAATTGGGCTTTTGGGCAACCAGCTTGGTGACAAACTCGGTTTCACTGGGCAAATCATCGCCAACGATGCGCTCAAGTTCATCGCCTTTGAACCAAACACTGACGCTGAAGCTTTGTGGTGGCACGCCCTGACGGCGAATGGTGAACACATAGTCCCAGCGCTGGTCGTGAAAGACGCTGGCCACCAGGGGCGTCCCTAAAACTTCCCTGACCTGCTGACGCGACATGCCAAGCTTGAGGAATTCTTTTTGCTCTCGGGAGATGAAGTTGCCCTGAACCACCTCGGGAATGTAGAAAGCCAGCGCGTCTGAACTGAGCTTCAGACGCGGCACGCTGCATGCGCTCAATACACCGAACAGCAGGGGCAAAGCGATGCCCCAAGTGACGGTGGTGCGCAGAGAAATAAGAAAATGTTGATTCATGGATGCTTCGCAGGCCATATGATCAGGTCATTGTAGCGGTAGCATTCAGCTTTCGGCGAACTCGCTGCTGTCAAAGTCTCTCACTTTCAATGGCAACAGATCATTCATGGACGAACTCAAAAGCACTGGACTGAAGGCCACCATTCCCCGTCAAAAGATTTTGGAAATCTTCCAAAAGGGGCTGCAACGGCATATGACGGCCGAGGATGTTTTCAAGCATTTGCTCAATGACAACGCTGACATCGGCTTGGCCACGGTTTACAGGGTGCTCACCCAGTTTGAACAGGCGGGGTTATTGAGCCGAAATCATTTTGAGAGCGGCAAGGCCGTTTATGAGCTCAATGAAGGGCAGCACCATGACCACATGGTGTGCCTAGATTGCGGCAAAGTTGAAGAGTTTTACGATGCGGAAATTGAAAAACGTCAGCACGACGTGGCCTTGTCTAAAGGCTTTGTGATTGCCGATCACGCCCTGAGTTTGTACGCCCACTGCACCCAAAACCCTTGCCCGCATCGCCAACGGGCTTGAGTACGGCGCCTAGATTTGGCGCATAGACGTCAGCCTAACCGCTGGAGTCGTCCATGGCCGCCCGCTGCCGCTCCATGAAGTCTTGGTAAGTGTCAATGCCACGCATTTGCAGAATAGTGTTGCGCACTGCGGCCTCCACCAACACCGCAATGTTGCGGCCTGCCACCACCTGAATGATCACTTTGCGAACCGCAATACCCAGCACGTCTTGCGTGAGAGGCTCGGTGGGAATGCGTTCGTAGTCGCGCTCAAAGTTCTCGCGGCGCACCAGATGCACGATGAGCTTCAAGCGCATTTTGCGGCGAACTGCCGTCTCGCCAAAAATGGCGCGAATGTCCAAAAGACCAATACCGCGCACCTCTAGCAAGTTTTGCAACAACTCTGGGCAGCGCGCTTCAAGGGTGGTTTGGTTGATGCGAAACAGGTCAACGGCATCGTCGGCCACCAAGCCATTGCCTCGAGAAATCAGCTCCAAGCCCAGCTCGCTTTTGCCGAGGCCAGACTCGCCCGTGATCAAAACGCCCAAGCCCAAAATATCCATGAAGACACCATGCATGGTGGTGCGATCGGCAAAGTGTTTGGACAAATAGGCCCGAAGCACATCAATCACAAACGCCGAAGACTCGGGCGTTGCAAACATCGGGATTTGGGCGCGTTCACACACCCGCAGCAAAGCCTCAGGCGCGACTTGCCCATCGGCCAAGACCAACACCGGCGGCTCTAAAGTCACGATGCGGGAAATACGCCGCACACAGTCTTCCTCGCTGCCCCGAGTGAGATAGGCAAGCTCGCGTTCACCCAAAATTTGAACGCGGTAAGGGTGGATGTAATTGAGGTATCCCACCAAATCGGCACCAGACCGGGCGGCGCGCACAGCCACCTCGTCAAAGCGGCGCTCTGAAGCCCCCAAACCCGCAATCCACTGCCACTTGAGTTTGCCCCGGTGGTCTTCAAACAGCGCGTCGGCACTGACAGCGGTAGGCTTCATCTCAACCTCGTTTCGTGGATGGGCTAAAGAGTGCGGATCTCAGTGGACAGGTGACCACTTGTCAATCAGCTGATGCAAGCGGGAGGCTGAGTCACTGCTGATGAGCTTGTCACGCAAACTGGCATTGCTCAAGAGTTCAGCAATTTCGGACAAGATTTCCAAATGTTTTTGCGTGGCCGCTTCTGGCACCAGCAAGAAAATCAGCAGCTTCACGGCTTGCTCGTCTGGGGCATCAAAGCCGATGGCCTGCGCCAACTGGAACACCGCTGCCATTGGCGATTTCAAACCTTTGATTCGGCCATGCGGAATGGCCACGCCGTGGCCCAGTCCGGTTGAACCCAGACGCTCCCGGGCAAACAAGCTGTCGGTCACCAAAGCTCTGGACAAACCATGTAAATTTTCAAACAGCAAACCCGCCTCTTCAAAAGCGCGTTTTTTGCTGGTGGCATCGATGCCAACCAGCACTTGTTCAATGGGGAGAATGGCTGCAAGTCTGTTCATATCGAGGGCGGATTATGCACCCTGTAAAAGGCTCTGCCCCAAAAAAAACCGCACCTGAGGGGTGCGGTTGTGTGTTTCAAGCGAAAAAGACAATGAAATTTCACATCATGCGCTTGGGGGCGGTGTGGTGATGGTCAGTGATGCGATTTTTGTGCTTGACCACTTGGCGATCCAACTTGTCCACCAAGTCATCGACGGCGGCATACAGATCTTGGTGCGAGCTTTCTGCAAACAAGTCATTGCCTTTGACGTGGATGTTGCATTCGGCGCGTTGCCGTTTTTCTTTCTCTTTTTGTTTCTCGACGGTGAGCAACACTTTCACATCCACCACCTGGTCAAAATGCCTTGTGATTCGGTCCAATTTGCCCGTCACGTAGCTTCTGAGGGCGGGCGTCACTTCGAGGTGGTGACCACTGATCGTCAGATTCATAAATAATCCTCCTGCTGCTCTGTTTGCCAAACAACCACCCCACAAACATGGGGTGGGCTGAAGCCACTATGCGCCCCCCAACAGCCGAAAGCAAGCAAGCCGTCTTTAACCCTTTGAATTGATCAAGTCTTGCCTTTTATTTGTAAAAAGCTGATAAATTCCCATATTGAAGGCTTTAAATGCCGTTTCAGGTTTGCGCTGCCCCATGCAGCCTCAGTTTGCTGGCCAACACAAAACTCAAGAGGCTGGCCCCACCGCCCAACAATGCAGCCATCCAATAATGGGTCAAGTGCCCATTGCCATCACGACCCAATATTTGCCCCCCGACCAATGCCGCCATGCCCATGGCCAAGGACTGCACGGCCGAATTCAAGGTCATGAAACTGCCCCGCCTGCGCGGATCGGCCGATGCGCCGATGAGCGCCATGCCGGGAATCATGCGGCCACTCATCACCACAAACAAGATAGAAGACACCACAAGCACGCCGGCCATGGGCAAGTCGGCGGACAAGGTCATGGCCAGCAATGGCAGCGGCATGAGGACTGCCAATCGGCGAAACGCATAGGCTTTGCCAGCTCGATCAGACCAATGGCCAATGAAGCGGGCCGAAATGAGTGTGCAAACACCGCCACACAAGTAGACATAGGGAATCTGTTGGGCCTGAAAGCCTGCATTCGCCTGCAAATAAAGCGTGATGTAGGGGATGACGGCAAAACCAGCAAACACCATGCTGGAAGACATGGCATAGGCTCTCAAGTGATTGGGGTCGACCAACACCAAGCGCAGATTGGACAAGATGCTGGGGGCGCTGCCGTCATCGGAGGGGGCTTGCACATGCCCCTTCAAACTTGGCAAGGTTTTCAAGGCGCCCAAGGCAATCACGCTGACCATGAGGGCAATGGCCAAAAAGGGCGCATGCCAGTTGAAAGAGGAGGACAAAAAGAGGGCCAAGGGCACACCTGCCACTGTTGCCACCGAAAAAGAAGTCATGACCACACCCATGGCCCTGCCCCTGCGTTCAAATGGAATGACTTCCGCCACAATGGTTTGGGACAAGGCCATCAAGACACCCCCAAAAAAACCAGAGGCAACGCGCGCTGTCATGAGCCAGGCATAGGTCGGCGCCAAACTACAAGCCAAGGCAGCAATCCCAAACAAAGGGTAGAGGGTGAGCATCATTCGCTTGCGGCCAAAACGATCGATGTAGGTAGCAGCCAAGAGCCCCGAGAGGCCCGCCGCAAAAGTGTAGGCCGACACCAAGAAACCAAACTGCCCTGCGGAGATGTCAAAAAGCTGGGTCAATTGCGGCCCCAAGGGCATCATGATCATGAAGTCGAGCACGCTCGTGAATTGGATGCTGGCCAATGTGAGCAGCAGCCAGCGTTCTCGCCGAGGCGTCAAATGTGTGGTCATGGGTGGTTTTCCTGAAGCTCTGACTCTATCATTCGGCCATGCACTTGGATGACCTCACACAATCAGCATCCTTAGGGGGCCGTTTGATTCCCTCTTCTGGCGACATCACCCGCGGGCTGGTCCTGATGGGGGGTGGCGCTCGCACAGCGTATCAAGCTGGTGTGTTGCAAGCACTGGCCTCGCTGCTTAAAGAACACTCTGTTCAAACCCACAACGGATTGCACCACACCGCAGCAAACCCGCACGCGGACGTGCACCAGGCATTTCCATTTCAAGTCTTGGTGGGCACTTCGGCAGGCGCTCTGAATGCCACTTACTTGGCCAGCAGAGCCATCGATGGGCTTAACGCGCTTCAGGGTCTGGGTGAGTTTTGGCATGGCCTGCATTCCCACTTGGTGTACCACCTGCCCGACACCCCCTTCGCCAAATTCAGTCGATGGGCCACGGCGCTGGGCGTGACCTTGTCGGCTCGCCAACAAGGGGCTGCGCTAGACAGCATGCCATTGGTCGACACCTTGCATCGGCGCATTGCACTCAACAACATTGAAATGGCTTTGGTGGGAGGTCACTTGAAAGCCTTGGCAGTGACAGCCTCCAGTTACACCACGGGTGTGCACTGGACCTTTTGCCAAACCCACCACCTGCAAAGCCCGCAGGCTTGGAATCGGCCTGGGCGACGCGCCGAGTTGCAAGACATCACCATCGAGCACTTGATGGCCTCCAGTGCCATTCCTTTTTTGTTTCCAGCCACCCCTTTGTGGGTCGATGGCAACATGGAATTCTTTGGCGATGGCTCGATGCGGCAAAGCTCGCCGCTGTCGCCGGCAGTGCATTTGGGCGCCAACAAAATTTTGGCGATAGGGGTTGGGCAGCCGCAGCGCGCCAGCATTGGGCTGCAATCGGGCGATGCGGGTGCTGCTTCATTGAATAAAAAGCGCCCCAGTCTGGGCAATATTGCAGGTCACGCCATGGCCAGCGTTTTCAATGACACCTTGCTGGCTGATGTGGAGCAGGTTCAGCGTGTGAATCAAAGCATTCAACAATTGAAAACCCATCTTTCAGAACATCACAGCCCTGCGCTGGCTCAAGCACTGCCATTCCGAGAGGTCGAAGTTTTGGCCATGCAGCCCAGCGAATCACTCGATGCTTTGGCGCAAGCGCATGTGCACGAATTGCCGCGGCCGGTGCACCGCGTGTTGGAAGGCTTGGGTGCTTTGAAGGGCTCTGGCGCCAGCTTGGCCAGCTATCTTTTGTTTGAGCCTGGATTTTTGCGCGCACTGATGGCCTTGGGTGCCCACGACGTGGCGCAACGCAAAGAAGCGCTCTTGGATTTTTTTGCGGATTAAGTGCCATAATCCGACCCATCATTATTTTGGAGTTTGCTCCGTGGAAAGCCACCCTAGTTGGTAGCTTTCGAATGAAATGGTCTCCTCGCTGCGCAATGTGCCGCAGCCCTGCCAGTCGTTCGAAAGCTGCTTGCCCCCATTGCCGCCTTATCGAACACTTGGCTCCCCGTTTTTTTGGGGGCTGAAGGAGATCTGCCATGCTCAACATTTTTACATTGGCCAACGGCCGCCTCGTTCAGGAAGAGATTGAATCCCTGGAAGAGCTGTCTAAGTTCCAACCGATCTGGGTCGACCTTGAATCGCCCACCGTGGAAGAAAAACGCTGGATCAAACAATACTATGGTCTGTCCATTCCAGAAGATGCGATGGACGAGGACATTGAGGAGTCTGCGCGCTTTTACGAAGAAGACAACGGCGAGTTGCACATTCGCTCAGACTTCTTGATTGCCGACGAAGACGAGCCTCGCACCGTGCGATGTGCGTTCATCTTGAATCAACACAATGCCGACTTGCGCAGCCGCGGTGTGCTTTTTTCCATTCACGACGAAGACGTGCCCGTGTTTCGCCTGCTGCGTTTGCGCGCACGCCGCGCACCCGGTTTGTTGGAGGACGCCAAAGAAGTTTTGCTGAAGTTGTTTGACGCAGATGCTGAGTACTCTGCTGACACACTTGAAAATATTTACGACAAGTTGGAAACCGCTGGCAAGCTGGTGCTGTCTGGCGACGTAACCGACGCCATGGCCGGTGAAGTGCTGGGGGCCATTGCACGCCAGGAAGACCTGAACGGCCGCATTCGCCGCAACGTGATGGACACCCGACGTGCGGTGAGCTTCATGATGCGAAGCAAGATGCTGAATGCCGAACAGTTTGAAGAAGCGCGTCAAATTTTGCGCGACATCGATTCGCTCGACTCACACACCGAGTTCTTGTTTGAAAAGATCAACTTCTTGATGGACGCCACCGTGGGTTTCATCAACATCAACCAGAACAAGATCATCAAGATCTTCTCAGTGGCCAGCGTGGCCTTGCTGCCGCCAACACTCATTGCCAGCTTGTACGGCATGAACTTTCAGTACATGCCCGAGTTGTCGCAAACTTGGGGCTATCCGTATGCGCTGTGCCTGATGGTGGCCAGTGCGGTGGTGCCCATGTGGTATTTCCGCAGGCGGGGTTGGTTGAAATAACGTGTTTTAAAAACTCAGCCGCCATGGCCGCAATGTAAGGGCTGTGAGCACGCTCACTTGGGTGCATCACGCAATTCGCGGCGCAAGATTTTGCCCACCGCAGTTTTCGGGAGCTCGGTTTTGAACTCAATGACCTTGGGTTGTTTGTAGCCTGTCATGTTGGCGCGACAGTACTCGCGCACTGCGCTCTCTGTCAGTGAAGGATCTTTTTTGACAATGACCAACTTGACAGCTTCGCCTGTTTTTTCGTCAGGCACACCAACCGCTGCGCACTCTAACACGCCAGGGCACAAGGAAACGGTTTCTTCGACATCGTTGGGATAAACATTGAAGCCACTGACCAAGATCATGTCTTTTTTGCGATCGACAATTTTGAAAAAACCACGCGCATCTTGAATGCCAATGTCACCTGATTTAAAAAATCCATCGGGTGTCATGCACCGTGCCGTTTCATCGGGACGCTGCCAATAGCCCGCCATCACTTGAGGACCCTTGATGGCAATTTCGCCAGGCTGACCCAACTCGATCACTTCACTGCCTTCATCGTCTAGTAACTTCATGAACGTACTGGGCAAAGGCACACCAATGGTGCCTGTAAATTGCGTGCTGGTGGTAGGGTTGCAACTGGCCGACGGACTGGTCTCGGACAATCCATAACCTTCGCAAATAGGACAGCCCGTTTTTTGCAACCACAAGGCGGCCACTGCGCTGGTCACCGCCATGCCGCCACCCACCGACACCTTCAGGTTTTTCCAATTGACTTTGTCAAAGTCAGGGTGATTGGCCAAACCGTTGAACAAGGTATTGACCGCAGGAAAACTGTGAAAGGTTTGTTTGGATAACTCTTTCAACACCGCTGGCAAATCGCGCGGGTTGGGAATCAAAATGTTTTTGCCACCCGTGCGCATGCCCAGCATCATGTTCACTGTGAAAGCGAAGATGTGATACAGCGGCAATGCGCACACCGACGTGGGCTGTTCGTTGGCGGGCACCCGCTTCATGACGGGTTCGTTCCAAGCTTCAGATTGCAATAAATTGGCAATGACGTTGCGATGCAAAAGAACAGCGCCCTTGGAGATCCCAGTTGTTCCGCCCGTGTACTGCAACAATGCAATGTCTTCTGCACTGACAGTGGGCGGCAGAAACCTGACTTCACTGCCAACTCGCAAAGCCTGGTTGAATTTCACGGCGCCAAAGAGGTGAAATTCTGGCACCAAGTTTTTCATGTTGCGAACCACGAAATTGACCACCGCAGATTTTGGCCAATTCAGCATGTCGCCCATGGCGCACATCACAACGTGTTTGACTTGCGTTTGCTTGATGCACTTTTGCAAAGTGATGGCAAAGTTTTCGATGATCACAATGGCTTTGGCGCCAGAGTCTGTCAATTGGTGCTCAAGCTCGCGCGGCGTGTAAAGTGGATTGACATTGACCACCACCAGGCCGGCTCGCAAAATTGCCGCAACGGCCACAGGATACTGCGGCACATTGGGCATCATGATGGCAACGCGATCCCCTTTTTGCAGCCCCAAGGATTGAAAATAGGCGGCCAGGGATTGGCTTTTGACATCGGTTTCTTCATAACTGATGTCTTGCCCCATGAAACTGTAGGCGGTGCGCTGGGCGTATTTGGCAAAACTCTCTGCCATCAAGCCCACCAAGGACTCATACTCAGAAGCGTCTATGTCAGTCGGTACGCCCTCGGGGTAACTTTCTAACCAAACGCGTTCTGCCGTCATCACTCGATCGCTTTCACCATATCTTCCACCACTTTCTTGGCGTCACCAAACACCATCATGGTTTTGTCCATGTAGAACAGTTCATTGTCCAAGCCGGCATAGCCTGCCGCCATCGAGCGCTTGTTGACGATGATGGTTTTGGCTTTGTAGGCTTCCAAAATAGGCATGCCATAAATGGGGCTGCCTTTGATGTGCGCCGCTGGGTTGACCACGTCGTTGGCACCCAAGATGATGGCCACATCGGCCTGGCCAAATTCACCGTTGATGTCTTCCATCTCAAACACTTGGTCGTAGGGCACTTCGGCCTCGGCCAGCAACACATTCATATGGCCTGGCATGCGACCCGCCACAGGGTGGATGGCGTATTTGACCGTGATGCCTTTTTCAGTTAGCTTGGCAGCCAGTTCTTTGACCGCGTGCTGCGCACGGGCCACGGCCAAACCATAGCCAGGCACGATGACCACGGTCTCGGCATTGCCGAGCACGAAGGCTGCATCGTCTGCGCTGCCGCTTTTGACAGGGCGCTGTTCTTGTGCGCCACCGGCGGCGGCTGTGGCTTCACCACCAAAGCCACCCAAGATGACGTTGAAGAACGAGCGGTTCATGGCCTTGCACATGATGTACGACAGGATGGCGCCCGATGAACCCACCAATGAGCCTGCAATGATCAACATGCTGTTGTTCAAGCTAAAGCCAATGCCCGCTGCAGCCCAACCAGAATAACTGTTGAGCATGGACACCACCACAGGCATGTCGGCACCGCCAATCGGAATAATGATGAGCACGCCCATGACAAAGGCCAAGGCCAACATGGCAAAGAACGCCGTCCAGTTTTCGGTGAACATGAACACCAAGCCCAAGCCCACTGTGGCCAAGCCCAAGATCAAGTTCAATTTGTGCTGACCGGCAAATTGCACGGGTGCGCCTTGGAACAAACGGAATTTGTATTTGCCAGACAACTTACCAAACGCGATGACCGAGCCGCTGAAGGTGATGGCGCCAATGGCCGCACCCAAGAACAATTCGAGCAAGTTGCCTTTGGGAATGGGCGGCACTGTGCCGTCGGCTGCTTTGGTCACAATGCTGAAGGCATAAGGCTCAACCACCGCCGCAATGGCAATGAAGACCGCGGCCAAACCAATCATGCTGTGCATGAACGCCACCAACTCGGGCATTTTGGTCATTTCAACTTTTTGCGCCATGTAGGCACCTAAGCCGCCGCCCACCACCAAGCCGCCAAACACATACACCATGCCTCTGGCTTGGCCACCCGACAACTCAACAATCAATGCGGCCGTGGTCAAGGTGGCAATCAGCATGCCTGTCATGCCGAAAATATTGCCGCGAATAGAAGTGGTGGGGTGCGACAAGCCCTTCAGGGCTTGAATGAAACAAACGCTGGCAATCAAATACAACAAGGTGACAATGTTCATGCTCATGCTTTGTCTCCCTCAGCTGTCACAACTTTCTTTTCTTTCTTTTTGAACATTTCCAGCATGCGCCGAGTGACCAAAAAGCCGCCAAAGACATTGACAGCCGCGAGCGCCACCGCGAGCACGCCCATGGTTTTACCCAAGGTTGTTTCCGTCAGCGCAGCGGCCAACATGGCGCCCACAATGACGATGGCCGAAATGGCATTGGTCACCGCCATCAAAGGGGTGTGAAGCGCTGGTGTGACGGTCCAGACCACGTGGTAACCCACGTAGATGGCCAGTACAAAAATAATCAAATTGAGAAGGGTGGGGGACACTGCTTCCATGAAGATCTCCGGTTTTTTTAAATAAGTTTGGAAGGTGAAGGCTTATTTGCGCTTGACGTCGCCGCCCTGCGTCATCAAACAAGCCGCCACGATGTCGTCTTCCATGTCCACTTTGAATTCACCTTCTTTGGTGAGTACGAGTTTCAAAAAGTCGAGCACGTTGCGGGCATACAAAGAAGAGGCATCGGCAGCCACCAAAGCTGGCAGGTTGGTTTCACCCACCAAGGTCACGCCATGCTTCACAACCGTCTTGCCGGCTTCGGTGAGCAAACAATTGCCGCCCACGCCATCGGCCGCCTTGCCTGCAGCGATGTCAACAATGACCGAGCCAGGCTTCATGCTTTTGACCATGTCTTCGGTCACCAGCACAGGCGCTGCGCGGCCGGGAATGAGCGCGGTTGAAATAACCACATCGGCCATGGCCACACGCTTAGCCACTTCCACTTTTTGGCGCTCTAACCAGCTGGCAGGCATGGGGCGCGCATAGCCGCCCACACCTTCAGCGGCTTCTTTTTCTTCAGCGGTTTCGTAGGGGACGTCAATGAATTTGCCGCCCAAAGATTCCACTTGTTCTTTCACGCTGGGGCGGACATCGGAGGCTTCAATGACAGCGCCCAATCGCTTGGCTGTGGCAATGGCCTGCAAGCCCGCCACGCCCACACCCAAAATGACCACGCGTGCCGCTTTGACAGTGCCAGCGGCAGTCATCAACATGGGGAAGAAGCGTTGGTATTTGTCTGCGGCCACCATGACGGCTTTGTAGCCAGCAATGTTGGCTTGCGATGACAACACGTCCATGCTTTGCGCGCGCGTGGTGCGAGGCGCAGCTTCCAAAGCAAAGCTGGTAAGGCCCGCGCCAGCCAGCCTGCTGAGGCCTTCCGCGTCAAACGGGTTCAGCATGCCCACCAAGGCAGCACCCGACTTCATGTGCGTCAACTCTGCTGCAGTGGGGGCGCTCACTTTGAGCACCACGTCGCACGACAAGGCGCCAGCGGCATCGGTGATTTCTGCACCGGCAGCTTCATAGGCAGCGTCGGTCACGCTGGCTGACACGCCTGCGCCAGACTGAACGAGCAAGGTATGTCCTTGAGCTTTTAACTTTTTGGCCGTTTCGGGCGTCATGGCGACACGGGTCTCGCCAGGTCGGGTTTCGGCAGGTACGCCAATGCGCATAGATGTCTCCTGAATGCTTACAAACCTTAAAATTGCCGCTATTGTGCTTGATAAATCAAAAGGGCGTGGCCCAAGAGGAAGAAGTAAAACTTAATCTTGCATCGTAAAAAATGCTGAACTTTGGCCGCGGCCAAGGCTTCAGGGCAGGATGCTTACTTTTTGACCCGCGGCCACTTGGTCCAAACGGGCTTGCTCTGCCAGTACTTTGGCTACATAGCCCGTGTCACTTTGCAAAGTGTCCCCGCCCAGGTAAAAAAGCAAGCCGTCTTCCGTCACACCCCCCTTGAGGCGAATGTATTCTTGAAGCACTTGTGTCCCCACTCGCATGTTGGTCAGTGGGTCAAACGCAGCCAGCTTGCCACCATACTTTTCATATTTTTTGACATGAATGTCGGTCATCACCTGCATCAAGCCTTGGGCGCCCGCTGGGCTTTGGATGTAGGGGTGAAAACTCGACTCAATGGCCATCACCGACAAAATGAGGTGTGGCTTGATTTTCGTGCTGCTTGACAATTCATAGGCCTCAGCGACCAAGGCGGCCATGGGCTCCGGCGCCACCCTGTATTTGCTGGCCAGCCATGCGGCCACGGCCGCTTGCTTGCTGGGGATGTCTTTCAAATCCGTGGCAGTGGCCCTTTCTGCCGTGTTTTGAGGCTCCCACCACAAGCTGAACTGTCGGGAGCGCAGCCACTCATAAGCCGCAGACTCGGTTTGGGCCAAGATATCCGGGCGAAACAGCGCCACGCCAACGCCCAAAACCACCACCAGGCCCAACATGGCCAAACCACTGTGCGTGATGGTAAACACACCCTTGCCCACATCTTTCACAAAGATGCTGACGGCCAGTCGCAATTTGGCAAAGGCAGTGGGGGGTGAATCGGGCAACATGATGCCTGCAAGTATAGATATTTAGATCAAGAGATAATTGCAAGCATGAAGCATCACCGAATTGTTGTGGGTTTGTCGGGCGGGGTCGACTCCGCAGTCACTGCTCACTTGTTGAAAAAGCAAGGCCACGAAGTGGTCGGCATTTTCATGAAAAACTGGGAAGACGACGATGACAGCGAGTTTTGCGCTGCCAACATCGACTTTGTCGATGCCGCTGCCGTGGCCGATGTGGTGGGCATCGAGATTGAACACGTCAACTTTGCCGCTGATTACAAGGACCGCGTGTTTGCAGAATTTTTGAGCGAGTATCAGGCTGGCCGGACGCCCAACCCCGATATTTTGTGCAACGCCGAAATCAAATTCAAATCTTTCTTAGACCACGCCATGCACGTGGGCGCCGACAAAATTGCCACCGGCCATTACGCGCGCGTTCGCTTGAATGAGGCGACAGGACTGCACGAATTGCTGAAAGGCTTGGACAACAGCAAAGATCAGAGTTACTTTTTGCATCGCTTGAACCAAGCGCAATTGTCCAAAACTTTGTTTCCAGTTGGCGAATTGCTTAAAACGCAAGTGCGCCAAATTGCAGAAGAGATTGGCCTGCCCAACGCCAAGAAAAAAGACTCCACGGGCATTTGCTTCATTGGCGAAAGACCTTTCCGTGATTTTTTAAACCGCTATATCTCCAAGGAACCTGGCCCCATCAAAGACCCTAGCGGGCGCACCATTGGCAAACACGTGGGCTTGAGTTTTTACACACTGGGGCAGCGTCAAGGCTTGGGCATCGGTGGCATCAAAGATAAAGGTGCGCAACGCGGTGGGGGTGAGCACACACCTTGGTTTGTGGCACGCAAAGACATGGCCCACAATATTTTGTGGGTGGTGCAAGGCCATGACCATCCTTGGCTGTTGTCAGCCCAACTTGACGCTGCCGATGTCAGTTGGTGTTCGGGGACAGCACCCCTAGCAGGGCGTTATGCCGCCAAAACACGTTATCGCCAAGCCGATGCCGCTTGTTCTTTTCAAGCGCCTCAGGCGTCGACAATTTCATCTGCGCTTTCATCTTCGATTTCATCCGCATTTTCTTTGGCCTTCGATGAAAACCAATGGGCCGTCACCCCCGGGCAAAGTGCCGTGTTGTATGACGGCGAAGTTTGCTTAGGCGGGGGCGTGATCAGCTCGGCTGTGACCTTGAGCTAAGCTAAGCTAAGCAAAGTCAACTTCAATCGCCGCCGAGTGCCAACTTGCTGGGTTGTCTTTTTTCGACGGCAAATCGCAGCAGTGCCGCTGTTCTGAAAATGCCATGCGCAAATTTGCCATAGGGCAATGTTAAAAACAGTGCCATGACCATGCCCAAATGGACCGCTAACAAAATCGGCATGGCGGCGGTATTTTTAGACAGCATCAAGGCCAAGCCTGTCACACTGATAAAGAACAACAAGGCAATGAAACCCCGGTCCATGGGTCTTTGTTGAGCGTCGCCGTGGTTGGGGTCTCGCGCCAAATTCAGGCGCCACAACCACAAGGTGCCCAGCGTCAGAGAAATACCACCAACGGTACCCAGCAATTTGGGCAGGCTGGTGAAGTCGTAGGGTGCGGGCCAATCGAGCAGATAGTGATAAATGGTTGCAACGCTGGTAGCGGCAAAGCACAACATGAAGCCATAAAACGTGAGATGGTGCGCGCGTTTCCGGGCCAAGGTGAAAGCATCGTCTTCGTTGTTGCAGCCCTCGCCATGGCCACCGCCCAAATATTTCAAGCGCAAGGCATCGTGCGCCGCTTCTGCTGCTGCGGGAGAACTCAAGGGAGCGCCACTGGTGGCAGGCGTTACTTCGCGCCAAAACTTCATCACCCCCAAAGCCAGCGCCAGCACTGACCACAAGAAAATAGGTGCAAACATGCTCACCATGAGGTTGTGAGGGAAGATGGCATAAAAACCATTTTGTACAGGGCCGCCCCACAGCGTGCCATTGCTTTGAATCGCCAGTATCAAAAACAAACTGAGACTGAGCGCCAAGGCCATTGAGACCGCCAGACCATTGCGCTTGTAAAGCCCGCCCAAGGCTTTGGGCCAAGCGTAATCGGAATAGGTTTGACCCCGCACGGTGGCCATCGACTTGGGCACATTGATGGCAAATTCGTGCGGTGGCGCGTATTGGCAAGCGTGCAAGCATGCGCCGCAGTTGTGGCACAAATTGGCCAAGTAATGAATGTCGGCCTTGCCAAATTCCAAGCGCCTGGTCATAGCAGGGAACACAGCACAAAATCCTTCGCAATAGCGGCAGCCATTGCAAATGTGAAGCTGGCGTGCCACTTCTTTTTCAGGGGCTGTTAAGAGAATTTCGCCACGCCCCAAAGCTTGTGCTTCTTGCGTGAGTTGTTGAAGTGTTTGCATGATGAATTGTTTAAGCGCTCACGCGCGTGTCTCTGTCGGCCGTGCCCTGCATCACTTGCTGCGCCAAACGCGGCTCAGACTCAGAAATGCCCAATGCAGCACGGGCTGCTTGCTGGCCCGCAATACGGCCAAATGCAGTGCCAATGGTCATGCCAACGCCGGCGGTGTAGCCTTTGCCCAAAACGTTGCCAGCCATCATTTCTCCGGCTACAAACAAATTGGGGCTTGGTTGATTCTGAAAACGCACAGCCGTGGTGTCGTCTGTTTTCAAACCCAGATAGGTGAAGGTCACACCGGGCTTGACGGCGTAGGCATAAAAAGGTGCAGTGTCTAAGGGCAAAGCCCAATGTGTTTTGGCAGGGCTCACGCCCTCGGTGTGGCAATTGTCTAAAACAGTATGGTCAAACCGCCCTGGCACACATGCTTGGTTATAGGCATTCAGGGTGGCCATGAAGGTCTCGACATTGAGGCCAATCTTTTGGGCAAGCTCAGGCAGCGTTTGGGCCACCGTGCCTTCAAAGACGGGCGGCATGAAACGGCCAACGGCTTTGGCGTCCGAAATGGAGTAACCAATTTGACCTGGTTGCTGCGCAACCAGTCGGCCCCAAATGGCGTAACGCTTGGGCCAAAAGTCTTCGCCTTCGTCGTAAAAGCGCTCAGCATTTTTGTTCACCACGACGCCCAAAGTGACGCAATCGATGCGGGTACAAATACCGCCGTCGTAAAGCGGCGCGCGCGCGTCAATGGCAACCATGTGCGCTTGCGTTGGATCGCTGATTTGATCGGCGCCGGCGTTCAGCATGTACTTGAGCAAAGTCCCTTGATTGAATTTGGTGCCCCGAATTAAAAAATTGTCAGCGGGAAATTCACCTTGCTCGTTTTGTCCCCAAGCTTCACGCAGCCACGCCAAATTGGATTCAAAACCACCTGCCGCCATGACACATGTTTTGGCAGCAATGCGCTCTGTTCGAATGAGCTCGCCAGTGGCCGATTTGTGTCTCACGATGGCGGCTTTGAACACGCCGTTGTCCAGCTCTACTTCATGCACCTCAGCGTTGTACTGAATTTGAATGCCAAGTTTCTCAGCACTGCGGTAGTAAGCATTGACCAGCGCTTTGCCGCCTCCCATGAAGAAGGCATTGGTGCGCGCCGTGTGAAGTGCACCCGACAATGAAGGCTGAAATCTCACGCCGTGCTTGTACATCCAAGGTCTGCAGTGCTCGGAATGCCGAATGGCCAAACGCGCCAAGTGCTCGTTGGTCAACCCACCGGTAACCTTCAACAAATCTTGCCAAAATTCCTCTTCAGGATAGGCCTCGACCAACTCATCTTGGGGGGCATCGTGCATGCACCTCAAATTGCGCGTGTGAATGGAGTTGCCACCGCGCCACTCTCGGGGTGCCGACTCCAACAGCATGACACTGGCACCTGCTTCGCGGGCCATGAGCGCCGCACACAATGCAGCATTGCCACCGCCAATGACCAAAACATCAAGCGCCATTTCTAAGACTCCAAATTTAGAATTGATAACGGCGCAGTCCGCCATCGACAGGAATCACAGCCCCTGTGATGTAGCCGGCCAAGGGCGACGACAAGAAAGCCACCATGTTGGCCATGTCTTCGGGTTCGCCATAGCGTCCCACGGGAATTTCGTTGTCACACTGCCACTGACGGTATTCAGGGCTGTAGTTGCGAAAAATTTGTTCAGAGTGAATGCGGCCAGGTGGCAGGCAGTTCACGGTAATGCCGTGTGGGCCCACCATGCGAGACAAACCTTTGGCCCAGCTGTGAATACCGGCTTTGGCACAGAAAGCACCGTTCACGTGTTCCGGTTCGCTCTTGCCGGTGATGTTGATGATGCGGCCCCATTTGCGCGCAATCATTTGATCGATCAAGGCATCTGCCACTTGGCGTGGACGGTGAAAGTTCAAGGTGATGGCTTCTTGCCAAGCTTCTTCACTCACATGCAAATCTTTGAAACTGCGTGAGCCGCCTGCGTTGTTGACCAAAATGTCCACGTGGCCTAGGCCTTGGATGGCGGCGGATGTGAGTTTGGCCGCTGCGTCTTCTGCGTAGAGGTCAGACTCAATGATGACGGGACGATGGCCACCGGCAGCCACGATTTCATCGGCTACCTCTTGCAATTTGTCGACACGGCGCGCAGAAATCGCCAATTTGACGCCCTCGGCCGCCAAAACTTTGGCAATACCTCGGCCAATGCCCACGCTAGCACCTGTGACCAATGCTGTTTTATTCTGAAGTTGCAAATCCATGATGCGATTCCGTTAATAGACAATTTGTGAATCAATTGGGTTCCAAGCTTACCGAATTTTGAGCATCGGCTTGCCCTGCTAATGTAATAAGCCTATGCCAATTGTTTTTTTCTACGCAGGGCCGATGATAAATGCTCATGAAACATGGCAGCAGCAGGCCTCAATGCTGCACCTTGCTTTCGCAGCAGTCCCAAACTCCTAGAGATGGTGGGTTGGCGCAATGGCAAACCAATCACTGCCGCATGGTTCACTGGCAGTGCCATGCGAGGCACAGCCGCCAAGCCCAGTCCCGCCTCCACCATGCCCAACAAAGTGCCTATGTGACTGACTTCAAACGCAAAATCGGGATGCATGCCGGATTTGGTCATGGCATCGTCTAGCAATTGACGGTTGCCGCTACTGCGCGACACAGAAATCAGTTGCTCTCCCTCAAGCGCAGACCAACTGATGGTTTTGCGCTTCGCCAAGGAATGGTCTCGACGCATGGCCAACACGAAGGGGTCGCTGTGAATGGCCTCAAAGGTAATTTCAGGCATGAGGTGGTTCATGAAGCCAATGCCAAAATCAGACTCGCCTGTCATGACGCTTTGAAGGGTTTGATTCATCGATTCGTCAATTACGCGTATTCGGATAGAAGGGTATTTGGCGGAAAAGCTTCGAATGACTTGGGGCAGAAAATAAAGAGCCGCAGAGGGAACGCACGCCACCGTCACTCGACCACTGCGTGTGGCCGCAATGTCAGAAATTCCGAGCATGGCCGATTCGAGATCGTCAACAGCAGATCGTGCACGCTCCAAAAAAACGCGTCCCAAACTGGTTAACTCCACTTCTCGAGTGGTGCGATTGAACAAACGCGTGCCAATGATGGACTCTAGTTTTTCAATACGGCGACTGAGCGCGGGCGGCGACAAATGAATATGGTCAGCGGCCGAGCGGAAACTTCCTCGCTCTGCCACCGCGATGAAGGCTTGCAATTGTTGCAAATCGAAATTAATGCGTTTCATGCATCAATCATATTAAAAATTGCACTTCAACAAAACAATTCTTTTCGACAAAATTCGACCCATTCGCTGAGCAGTGGTTGCTTTCAGCTTTCAAAAGGACAAGACATGTTGAAATTGAAGAGTTGGCTTGCTGTACTTTGCTTCGTGCAAGCGTTTGCTGTTTGGGCACAAACTGAGAAGCCCATCACCATCGTGGTGCCGACTGCTGCAGGCGGTGGCAATGACGCCATGGCGCGGACGGTGGGTCAAAAAATGAGTGTGCTGCTTGGACGTACCGTGATTGTCGAGAACAAAGCCGGCGCCAATGGTGCCTTGGCAGCCGAATACGTTGCTCGCGCCAACCCAGACGGCAATACCTTGATGTTTGGCTACATTGCAACGCACAGCATGAACCCTGCCTTGCAAAAGTTACGTTACGACCCTGTCAAAGACTTCGAACCGATTGGCTTGGTCGGTTACTCTCCAACCGTGTTGGTGACCAACCCTAGCGTCAAAGCAAAAGATGTGAAGGAGTTGGTCAAACTGCTCAAAGACAAACCAGACGCCTTCAGTTTTGCGTCTGCTGGCAATGGCACTGCGCCTCATTTCACGGCTGAATTGTTCAAACTGGCAACACAGACTCAGCCGCTGCACGTTCCCTACAAGGGCTCGGCGCCCGCCATCACCGATACCATTGGCGACCAAACGCAACTGATGTTTCCAAGTTTATTCACCGCTTTACCTTACATCAAATCGGGCAAACTGAATGGTTTGGCCATTGCTGGCACCAAGCGCTCAAGCGTATTGCCACAAGTGCCCACTCTGAAAGAGCAAGGCGTCGAGGGCGTGGATGTTGAGCAATGGTATGGCTTTTTTGCACCCGCCAAAACGCCAAAGGAAATCATTGCAAAGCTGAACCAAGGTCTTAACAAAGCACTGGCCGATCCTGAAATCATCAAGCGCATTGAAGGCCATGGCGCTGACGTGGAGTCCAGCACACCCGAGCAATTGGGAGAACTGGTCAAGAAAGATTTGGCCAAATGGCGCACCGTGGTTCAACGCGCCAAACTGCAAGCGGATTGAAGATGATTCATCGCAACATCCCATGTGTTTTGATGCGCGCAGGCACATCGCGCGGCCCCTTCTTTTTACGCGAGTGGTTGCCTGACAACGATGCCGAACGTGATCAAGCACTGATTGGTGCCATTGGCGCTTCAGACCCCCTGCAATTGGACGGTCTGGGAGGCGGGAGTACCTTGAACAGCAAGGTGGCCATCGTCTCAGTGTCCAAGAAAGCCGGATGTGATTTGGACTACCTGTTTGCCCAAGTGGGCGTGGGTCATCAATCGGTCGACACGCGACCCAATTGCGGCAACATGTTGGCCGGCGTTGCGCCATTTGCCATCGAGCAAGGGCTCATTGAGGCACAAGAAGGCACTACCAAGGTTCGCATTCACAACGTCAATACGGGTGCCACCATTGAATCGACCGTGTGCACGCCAGGCCGTAAAGTGACTTATGAAGGTGATGCACGCATCGATGGGGTGGCCGGCACAGCTGCCCCCATCTTGCTTAACTTTCTTGATGCGTGGGGCGCAGTCACTGGCAAAGTATTCCCAACAGGAAATCGAATCGACGTGGTCGACGGTTTAGAGATCACCTGCATTGATGCGGCCATGCCCTTGATGATCTTGCGTGCCAAAGACATGGGCGTTTCGGGCCGTGAACGGCCTGCTGAATTAGATGCCAACCGACCCTTGTTAGATCGCATTGAAAAACTACGACTCGAAATGGGTCGCCGCATGGGTTTGGGCGATGTTTCAAACAGCGTCATCCCAAAGCCCGTATTGGTCAGCGAAGGCGATCACCCTGACAGCATCGTCTCGCGGTATTTCACGCCACACAAATGCCATATGTCGCATGCTGTCACAGGCGCCATTGGCGTTGTGACCGCTTTCGCGATGCCCGGCACTGTGGCCAGTGGCATCGTCCGAAACGCAGGTCGACATCCTTTGTCGGTGGTGCATCCGCAAGGTCAAATTGACTTAGACGTTGAATTGACAGGCGAAGGCAGTGCACTCACTGTGGTCCGTGCAGCCTTGGTGAGAACAGCAAGAAAAATCATGCAGGGTGAATTGCATTTGCCAAAGTATGTCTTCCCAAGCCCCAGCACAGAAAAAATTGAAGCGCAAAAGTTGGCAGACCACTATCCGCAGAAGGAGGTCAAAATCATTGTGCCCACCAGTGCGGGAGGCGGCAATGACACCATGGCGCGAATCATCACACGAAAAATTGGACCGCTATTGGGCAATGTAGTAAGTGTGGACAACCGGACTGGCGCAAACGGTAGCGTCGCGGCGGAATATGTTGCCGCTTCACAGCCTGATGGCCATACCTTGATGTTTGGTTACATTGCAACGCATGGCATCAATCCCGTGATGCAAACTTTGCGATACAACCCTGAAACAGACTTTGCGCCAGTGGGTTTGGTTGGCTACTCGCCCACCCTGCTGATTGTGAATTCGAATTTACCCGTCCGTAATTTTCAGGACTTCATGGATTTGATGAGGACCACAGACCGGCCTTTGAACTATGCATCAGCGGGTGAGGGCACCATTCCGCATTTGGCAGCAGAGATGCTTCGCAGAACACTAGAGGTGCAGCATTCTTCTTTGACTTCAGGCGAACACCATTCGGGTGCAGCCCCTGCCATCAACGCCTTGGTTCGCGGACAAGCGCAGTGGATGTTCCCCAGCTTGTTCAGTGCTTTGCCTTACCTCAAAAGCGGCAAGGTCAAGGCGTTGGCGATTGCAACACCGGCACGTCTGCCAGAATGGCCCGACATCTCGACATTGTCTGAGTGGGGCCTTGACGATTTTGACTTGACGCAATGGTATGCCTTGTTTGCACCCAGCGGCACCTCGCCTGAAATTGTGGACAAAATCAATCAGACACTGAACGAGGTTCTCAACGATGCCGAAGTTCGTGCTCGCATGTCGCAAGATGGCGCTCAAGTGAAAACCAGCACGCCGCAACAACTTTCAAGACATGTGCAATCGGAAATATTGCGTTGGCGAAAAGTGATTGCCAGTACCGGGCTGTCTTCCCAGCATCCGTTAGAGGCTGTTGAAGCTTAGTTGTCAGCAAGCTGATTATTCAGTCACAGAGCAAGGTGCCGCGTCAGGCACGCCCATCTTGCGCAAGATCCAGCCCATAGGGCAGACATTGGTCAAGCCAAACTGAAACAAATTGGCACCTACAAACGCGGTGAATGCCAAAGCCCAAGAACTGACAAACAAGGGGCTGCCTTCAATGCCCAATGCCAGCGAGGTCATGATAAATAATCCAGCGATGATGCGGATGTAACGTTCAACAGTCATACAGACTCCTTCGATTTAAACAAAGAAAAATAGAGCACCGGAATGACCACCAGCGTCAGCAGGGTGGACACCAAAATGCCAAAGATGAGGGACAAGGCCAAGCCGTTGAAGATGGGGTCGTCCAAGATAAAGAAAGCACCAATCATGGCGGCCAAGCCCGTCAGCACAATGGGCTGCGCGCGCACAGCGGCCGATTGAATGACGGCTTCTTTGAAGTCCATGCCTTGCGCCACTTGCAACTCAATGAAGTCCACCAGCAAAATGGAGTTGCGCACAATGATGCCGGCCAACGCAATCATGCCAATCATGCTTGTGGCGGTGAACTGCGCATTCAACAAAGCATGGCCTGGCATCACGCCAATCATGGTGAGTGGAATGGGCGCCATGATGACCAAGGGCGTGAGGTAGCTCTTGAACTGCGCCACCACCAACAAGTAAATCAAGATCAAACCCACGCCGTAGGCGGCACCCATGTCGCGGAATGTTTCGTACGTGATTTGCGATTCGCCATCCCACTTCACGGCGTACTCGCGATAAGTGTCAGTGGGTTGTTGAATCCAGTACTCACCCAACTCACCTTGGCCCGCTAGCGCCGCCTCTTTCATGTTGGCACGAATGCCGAAGAGTCCATAGAGCGGCGAGTCTTGTGAGCCCGCCATGTCGCCCATCACATAACTCACGGGCAGCAAGTCTTTGGTGAACAGCGGTTTTTGAATCACTTCCGTTTTGATTTCCACCAACTCAGACAAGGGCACAAGTTGACCGTTGGCCGCGCGCATGGGCATGGCCAACACATCCTTCAAACCCACCTGCGATTGCAAGGGCAGTTGCAAGCGAACTGGCACTGGCATTTTGCTGCTGTCATTGCGCATGTAAGTGGCGTCGACCCCCTGCAAGCTGCCCTGCACAGTTCGCGCAATGGCGCTGACTGGGATGCCCAGTGTTTCGGCACGTTGGGTACGCACTTGCAACCACTGCCTTGGCGCATCGGCCTTGAGCGACGTGTCAACGCCCACAATACCTGGCGTTTTGGCAAAGGCTTTGGCCACGTTGGCAGCCAAGGCTTGACGGCCCGCTTCATCAGGGCCATAAATTTCGGCCACCAGCGGGCTCATCACGGGCGGGCCCGGCGGCACTTCCACCACCTTGATGTTGGCGCCGTGCGAGGCCGCAATTTTTTCCAACGCCGGACGAAGACGCTGTGCAATGGCGTGGCTCTTTTCAGAGCGTTGGTGCTTGTCGACCAAGTTGACTTGTAAGTCGCCTTGCTCGGCATCGGCACGCAAATAGTATTGGCGTACCAAGCCATTGAAGGTGATGGGACTGGCAGTGCCCGCATACGACTGCACATCCAAGACTTCTTTTTGCTGCGCTAAGAAGGTGCCCATCTCTTGCAAAGCAGAAGCGGTATTTTCTAAGGGGGTGCCCGCCGGCATGTCGACCACCACTTGAAATTCGCTCTTGTTGTCAAAGGGCAGCATTTTCAAAATGACCCACTGCACACCGGCCAAGCCCACCGACAGGGCCATGGCCAACACAATACCGCCCAAGAGTTTCCAGCGCTGGCGGCTGCTGTTTAAAAAGGGGCGCAAGATGCGGCCAAACAATTCGGGTAAGCGCGCGGCAAAGCCAGTGGCAGGGGCGTGCGATGTCTCATGAGATGCTGCAGGATGGTTGGCACCATGATGCGACTTCATCCACTTCAATGCCAACCAAGGCGTGACAGTGAACGCAATGAGCAAAGACAGCGCCATGCCCAAGCTGGCGTTGATAGGAATGGGGCTCATGTAGGGGCCCATCAGGCCTGACACAAAGGCCATCGGCAACAAAGCCGCAATCACAGTCAGCGTGGCCAGAATGGTGGGGCCACCCACTTCATCCACAGCTGCAGGAATGATTTCTTTGAGTAATTTACCGGGATACAACTGCTGATGGCGGTGAATGTTTTCAACCACCACAATGGCGTCGTCCACCAAAATACCAATTGAAAATATCAGTGCAAACAAGCTGACTCGGTTAAGTGTGAAGCCCCAAGCCCAGCTGGCAAACAAGGTGGCCGTCAAGGTCAAGATGACAGCACCGCCCACAATCACGGCTTCTCGTTTGCCCAGTGCAAAACCTACCAACAAAATAACCGAGGCGGTTGCAAAGGCCAACTTCTGAATCAGCTTGTTGGCTTTTTCAGCAGCGGTTTCGCCATAGTCGCGTGTGATGGTGGCTTCAATTC
>Ga0214921_10003294_pt1 | contig 24923 bp, 21 predicted proteins | sample LL1505_MetaG_FD_177992 | JGI IMG/M metagenome (GOLD analysis project Ga0214921, IMG submission 177992) | Freshwater microbial communities from Lake Lanier, Atlanta, Georgia, United States - LL-1505 | ecosystem: Environmental > Aquatic > Freshwater > Lake | place: USA: Georgia | collected...
TGAGTTGCGGCCGCCACTTTCTGCTGACCGGCCAGACGCTGAGCGCGCATGATGCGCAGGCGTTGGGGCAGATGAATGAGGTGCTGCCGGCCGATCAGGTGCTCGCCCGCGCCTGGGAGCACGCAAGGCTGCTGGCGGCACGGCCGATGCTGCTGCTACTGGGCCATACGCGGCTGATATCCGCAGTGCATTAGCGCCGGCGCATGCAGTATTTGCTAAGCTATGGCCTGGCGATGGAGGGCTTGGCGCTGATGGAGCAGCCACAATAGCGCGCCCGCCGAGCCACCAGGCGCAATGCTGCCGTGTGACACCCGCAAAACAGTACAGGAAAAAACTGGCGTGCCCAGCTGGATTCGAACCAGCGGCCTGAAGCTTAGAAGGCTCCTGCTCTATCCAACTGAGCTATGGGCACAAACGCAGCGCGGAAATTCTATCGAAGCCCCGGGGACAGGGCCGCTCAATGGGTCCAATTCTCTGCCCGGCCATATTTGAAATTATCGGCATAGACCTTGGGCTTGATGGTTTTCACGCTGGCCGGCGGCGCCTCCACGGCATAGTCCAGCCCTTGGGCCTCCGCATAGGCGCGCGCGGCTTCCAGCGAGTGGAAGCGCAGCTTCACCTGCCGTTCCGTCGAAAGCCCGCCCGACCAGCCGGTCACCGGGTCCAGGCGCGGCCGGGAATCGGGGGCGAATTCCAGCAGCCATTGGCCCAAGCCCGCCTGGCCGGATTGCATGGCCGAGCGCGGCGGGCTGTAAATTCGGGCCTTGGGCAATGTCATGCTCATCGCGAACCTCGTCTCTTCTGGCGCATCATAGCGGCATCTGGTCGCAGCGCCCAGCCGGTGGCAAGCTCTGCGCAAAGAGGGAAACGTCCATGCCCGAAGCAAGCCTGATCATCCGCGGCGGCCAATTGGTCGATGGCAGCGGTGCTGCGCCCTATGCGGCCGATATCGCCATCGCCGATGGCCGCATCGCCGCCATTGGCCGCCAGATCACCGCCCCGCGCGGCACGCCCGAGATTGATGCGCGCGGCCATGTGGTCACCCCGGGCTTTGTCGATATCCACACCCATTATGATGCGCAGGCGACCTGGACGTCGCAAATCCTCTCCTCCTCGCTGCATGGCGTCACCACGGCCTTGCTGGGCAATTGTGGCGTGGGTTTCGCCCCCTGCCGGCCGGAAAGCCGCGATATGCTGGTCAAGCTGATGGAGGGCGTGGAAGACCTGCCCGAGGTGGTGCTGACCGAGGGCCTGCCCTGGAATTGGGAAAGCTTTCCGGAGTACCTCAACGCCCTCGAAGCCCGCCCCTATGACATGGATATCGCCACCCAAGTGCCGCATGCGGCGCTGCGCGTGCATGTGATGGGCCGCCGTGGTTTTGAGCGTGAGCCCGCCACCGCCGAGGACCGCGCCGCCATGGCCGCCCTGGCGCGCGAGGGCATTGCCGCCGGCGCGCTGGGCTTTTCCACCTCCCGCGCCATCGCCCACCGCACCCTGGCCGGCGAGCCCACCCCCACGCTGGGCGCTGCCGAGATCGAGCTGGCCGAAATCGCCGCCGCGCTGGGTGGCGGCTGGATGCAATTGATCTCCGATTTCGACGACCCGGCGGAGGAGGAATGGGAGCGGCTGGTCCGTATCGCCCGCCTTTGCGGCCGGCCGATGACGTTTTCCCTGCTGCAACGCGAATCCAAGCCCGATTTCTGGCGCTGGCTGCTGGAGCGCGTCTCGGCCGCCAATGCCGAGGGGCTGTCCATCACCGGCCAGGTGATGGGCCGGCCGGTGGGGCTGATGTTCGGCTTTGAACTCAGCCAGCACCCCTTCCACACCCGCAGCGCCTTTCGCGAGATCGCCCATCTGCCCATGCCCGAGCGCGCCGCCGCCCTGCGCGACCCGGCACGCCGCGCCCGCATCCTGGCCGAACCCTGCGAGCCAACGCTGGCCGCGCGGCTGACCAATTATAGCCGCATCTATAAGCTCACCACCGATTACGAGCCGCCGCCCGAAGCCTCCGTCGCCGCCCAGGCCGCCGCCCAGGGGCGTGCGCCGGAGGATCTCTGCTATGATTGGATGCTGGAGGATGATGGCCGCGCCATCCTCAACCGGCCGTTGCTGAATTATGCCCATGGCAATCTCGATGCGATTCGCGACATGGTCACCCATCCGCATACCCTGATGGGGCTGGGCGATGGCGGCGCGCATGTCGGCTACATCTGCGATGCCTCGGCGCCCACCCATATGCTCACTCATTGGGTGCGTGACCGGGCGCGGGGCGCGCGGCTGCCGCTGGAATTCGCGGTCAAACGCCTCTCGGCCGATAATGCGGCAGCACTTGGCCTGCATGATCGCGGCCAATTGGCCGTGGGCCGGCGGGCCGATATCAATGTGATCGATCTGGAGCGGCTGGGGCTGGAGCGGCCGGTGATGCGCTATGATCTGCCAGCCGGCGGCAAGCGCCTGGTGCAGGGCGCCACCGGCTATGTTGCCACGCTGGTCGCTGGCCAAATCGTCCATGCCCATGGCCAGGCCACCGGCGCCCTGCCCGGCCGTCTCATTCGCGGAGCACAAGCATGAGCCACGATCTCGTCATTCGCGGCGGCCATGTGCTGGATGGCACCGGCCGCCCGGGTTTTGTCGCCGATATCGCCATTGATGGCGGCATGATCACCGCCATCGGCACTGCGCCGGCGCGGGGGGTGGAGGAAATCAACGCCCATGGCCTGCTGGTTACCCCGGGCTTTGTCGATATCCACACCCATTATGATGGCCAGGCGGTGTGGGACAGCCACCTCGCCCCCTCGGCCTGGCATGGCGTGACCACGGCGCTGATGGGCAATTGCGGCGTGGGTTTCGCCCCCTGCCGCGCGGCGGATCGCGACACGCTGATCGCGCTGATGGAAGGCGTCGAGGATATCCCCGGCCCCGTGCTGCATGAGGGGCTGAACTGGTCCTGGGAGAGTTTTCCGGAATATCTCGACGCGCTGGAACGCCGCCCGCGCGACATTGATATCGGGGCCCTGCTGCCGCATGGCGCGGTGCGCGTGCATGTGATGGGCGAGCGGGCGCTGCGGCTGGACAATGCCACCCCGGCCGAAATCGCCGCCATGCGGGAATTGACCCGCGAGGCGGTTGCGGCCGGTGCCTTCGGCGCCTCCACCAGCCGCACCATCAGCCACAAGACCCTGGCGGGCGACCCGACCCCCACGCTGAAAGCCCAGGAGGCGGAACTCGCCGGCCTCGTCGCCGGCATGAAGGAGGGCGGCGGCGGCCTGCTCGAATTGGTGAGCGACTGGAACACCCCCGACCCGGCGCATGAATTCGCCATGGTGCGGCGCATCGCCGAGGGGTTTGCCCAACCCATTCTGTTCAGCCTGACCGCGCGGCATGACCGCACCGAGGCCTGGCGCGAGCTTCTCGCCCTCTCCAACCAGGCCGCTGCCGATGGGCTGGTGATCCGCCCGGTGTTTCCGCCGCGGCCGATTGGCATTCTGCTCGGCCTGCTGGGCAGCCAGAACCCGTTTTCCGGCTGTGCATCTTATAAGGAGATCGCCCATCTCGCCCCCGCCGCCCGCGCGGCGGCGATGCGCGAGCCTGCCCGCCGCGCCGCCATTCTGGGCGAGGACCGCATCAGCGGCTCGAATTTCCCGCTCATCACCCGGCTCTCCTGGGCGCGGATGTTCGCCTTCGGCACGCCCCCCGATTACGCGCCGCCGCGTGAGAGCAGCATCGAGGCCGAGGCCGCGCGGAGGGGCATGGCGCCCGAAGCCCTGGCCTATGATCTGCTGGTGGAGAATGACGGCAGCAACTTCATCTTCGCGCCGCTGACCAATTTCGCCGATTACACCCTCGATGCCAGCGCCGAATTGCTGCGCCACCCCAATACCATCATCGGGCTTTCCGATGGCGGGGCGCATGTCGGCTTCATCTCCGATGGCAGCTTTCCCACCTTTGTCCTGGCGCATTGGTCGCGGCATGGCTTTGCCATGGAGGAATTGGTGCGGCGGCAAACCTCCGACACCGCCCGCGCCATGGGGCTCACCGATCGCGGCGTGCTGCGGCCGGGGCTGCTGGCCGATATCAACCTCATCGCCGAGGCGGAACTCGCCCTGCCCGCGCCGCGCATGGTGCATGACCTGCCCTCTGGCGGGCGGCGGCTGCTGCAACCGGCGCGGGGCTATCGCGCCACCCTCAAGCGCGGCGTGGTGACCTATCGCGACGGCGTGGCCACCGGGGCATTGCCGGGGCGGCTGTTGCGCAATGACAAGCAAAGTTGACAGTTTACGTCTAATCCGCGTGACAGTTCGTTTCGATTGCGTCTAGACTTCGACCTCCAAACGGAGGTCGCCCCATGAATGCCATCCAGCGCATCGAAAAAACCCTGGCCCATGCGCTGGGCGAGACTGAGGGCAGCCTGACCCCGCCTTTGCTGGCGAAGGCCATGAACCATGCGGTCTTCCCGGGTGGAGCTCGGGTGCGGCCGCGGCTTTGCCTGGCCACCGCCGCCGCCTGTGGCCATGGCGGCTCGGAACTCGCCGCCGCCGCCGCCGCCGCCATTGAGCTGCTGCATTGCGCCTCCCTGGTGCATGACGACATGCCCTGCTTCGACAATGCCGCCACACGGCGCGGCCGCCCGGCCGTGCACAAGGCCTTTGGCGAGCCCGTGGCCCTGCTGGCGGGCGATGCGCTGATCGTGCTGGCCTTTGACCTCATTGGCCGCGCCGCCGCCCGCCCCGGCCAGGGCCAGAAGGCCGGCGCGGTGCTGCGCATCGTGGCGCAAAGCGTGGGCGCGCCCTTTGGCATTGTCGCCGGCCAGGCCTGGGAATGCGAGCCACGGGTGGATGTGGCGATGTATCACCGCAGCAAGACCGGCGCGCTCTTCGCCGGTGCTGCTGCCGCCGGTGCCGCCGCTGCCGGGGCCGACCCTGAGCGCTGGCGCCCGCTCGGCGCCAAGCTGGGCGAGGCCTATCAGGTGGCCGATGATATTGGCGATGCCGTGGCCGAGAACGAGGCCGAGATGGGCAAGCCCATCCGCCAGGACACCGCGCTCGGCCGGCCCAATGCGGTGCGGGAACTCGGGCTGGAAGGCGCGCTGAAGCGCCTGCGCAGCCTGGCCGAAGAGGCCATTGCCGCCATCCCCGACTGCCCTGGCGCGGGTGAGCTTGAGGTCATTATTCGCGGCGAATCCAAACGCCTCGTGCCGCGCAGCCTGGCCGTCTACGCCGCCTGATGCAGCTGCCCGAGTTTGTTTTGCGGTTCCGCGACCGGATGGTCGCGCGGCCGGAGTTTCGCCGCTGGGCGGGCCGTTTCTGGGCCACGCGCGGCATGTCTCGCAATCGCGCTGCCGCGCTGTTCGATCTGGCGGCCGGGTTTGTTTATTCGCAGATTCTGCTGGCCTGTGTGCAGCTCGACCTCTTCACCATCCTGGCGGAAGGGCCGCAAACCCTGTCGCGGCTGGCGGCGCGGCTGAACTTGTCCGAGCGCGCGGCCGAGCAATTGCTGGAGGCGGCGGCGGCGCTCGGCCTCGCCCAGCACCGTCAGGGTGGCTATGGGCTGGGGCCGCTGGGCGGGCCGATGGTGGGCAATATCGCCATCGCCGAAATGGTGCGCCACCACGCCATGCTTTATGCCGATATGGCCGACCCGCTGGCGATGCTGCGCGGCGAGGGTGGCGGCGGGCGGTTGGGCCAATTCTGGGGCTATGCCGATGGCGGGCGCCGGCCGGGCCTGGGGGCGGAGGACACCGCGCCCTATTCCGCGCTGATGGCAGCGAGCCAGCCGCTGGTCGCCGCTGAAATTCTTGATGCCTTTGATTTTTCCGCCCATCGTTGCCTGATGGATGTGGGCGGTGGCGCCGGTGCCTTCCTGCAATCGGCCGGCGAGCGGCATCCCGGCCTGAACCTCATGCTGTTCGACCTGCCGCCGGTGGCGGAACTTGCCCGGGCGCGGCTCGGCGCTGCCGGCATGGCTGCCCGCAGCCAATTGCATGGCGGCGATTTTCACGCCGATGCCCTGCCCCGCGGTGCCGATGTGATCTCCTTCGTGCGCGTCATCCACGACCATGATGATGACAAGGCGCAGGCGCTGCTGGGCCGGGCGCGGGCGGCGCTGGAGCCTGGGGCGAGCCTGATTCTGGCCGAACCCATGGCCGGCACGGTGGGGGCCGAGGCCATGGGGGCGGCCTATTTCAACTTCTACCTCCACGCCATGGGCAGCGGCCGGGCGCGGCGTCCCGAGGTGCTGATGGCGATGCTGGGCCAGGCCGGCTTTGGCCAGCCCCGGCTGCTGCCCACCGCCACGCCGCTGCAAACCCAGCTCATTCACGCGATTGCCAAATAGGACAGTTGAAACTGTCCATTTCGCTTGACAGTTTTTGAGTTCGTTTTAGATTTACAACGATCAGGGGATAAGGAATCCAAGTGGACACCTTGGCAGTGCTGCTGCGAGAGCCGGAAAGGGTTGAGCTGAGCCGCTTACGGCTCAGCCAGCCCACGGCGTCTGATGTGGTGGTCGATATCGAATGGTCGGGCATCTCGACCGGGACCGAGCGGCTGCTCTGGTCAGGCAAGATGCCGCAATTCCCGGGCATGGGTTATCCGCTGGTGCCGGGTTACGAATCGGTGGGCCTGGTGACTTCTGCTGGCCCGCAATCGGGCCATGCGATTGGCAGCCGGGTTTTTGTGCCCGGCGCAAAATGCTTTGGCGATGTGCGCGGGCTGTTTGGCGGCGCTGCGGCGCGGCTGGTGGTGCCAGGCGCGCGCGTGACCAAGCTGGCCGATGGGCTGGAGCGTGATGGCGTGCTGCTCGCCCTGGCCGCCACCGCGCAGCATGCTCTGGCTGGCCATGCCCTGCCTGAGCTGGTGGTGGGCCATGGCGTGCTGGGCCGGCTGCTCGCCCGCCTCATTCTGGCCCATGGCGGCACCCCGGTGGTGTGGGAAACCAACCCCGACCGTGCCGAGGGCGCGACGGGCTATAAGGTGATCCACCCCGGCGAGGATGACCGGCAGAATTACGCCGGCATCATCGATGTTAGTGGTGACAGCGCGCTGTTGGAAAAGCTCATCGCCCGGCTGGCGCCGCGCCATGAGGTGATTCTGGCCGGCTTCTATTCCGACCGCCTCTCCTTCCCCTTCCCGCCCGCCTTCATGCGTGAGGCGCGCATTCGCGTCGCCGCCGAATGGCAGGCCGATGACCTCGTGACTGTTAACGCCATGCTCGCCGATGGCCGCCTCGATATGAGCGGCCTGATCACCCATAGCGGCCGCCCGGCCGATGTGGATGCGCTGTACCGCACCGCTTTCACTGACCCTCTGTGCCTGAAAATGGTGCTCGATTGGAGAATAGACGCATGAATGCCGTCCCCGGGAAGCCGACATCTGCGCAAGCCAATATGACGGACGCGCTGCGCGCCGAAGCCGCCCAGGAGCCCGATGGCATCCTGGTGGGTGAGGCCAAGAGCAAGACCCAGGTCATCGCCATCTATGGCAAGGGTGGCATTGGCAAATCCTTCACCCTGGCCAATCTCAGCTGCATGATGGCAGCCCAGGGCAAGCGCGTGCTGCTCATCGGCTGCGACCCGAAAAGCGACACCACCTCGCTGCTCTTCGGCGGCCGCTCCTGCCCCACCATCATCGAGACCTCCTCGCGCAAGAAGGCGGCGGGTGAGCCTGTCTCCATCGGCGATGTCTGCTTCAAGCGCGATGGCGTCTTCGCCATGGAGCTGGGCGGGCCGGAAGTGGGCCGCGGCTGCGGCGGGCGTGGCATCATCCATGGCTTCGAGCTGCTGGAAAAGCTTGGCTTCCATGAGTGGGATTTCGACTATGTGCTGCTCGACTTCCTGGGCGACGTGGTCTGCGGCGGCTTCGGTCTGCCGATCGCCCGCGACATGTGCCAGAAGGTGATCGTTGTCGGCAGCAACGATCTGCAGTCGCTTTATGTCGCGAACAATGTCTGTTCGGCGGTGGATTATTTCCGTCGCCTGGGTGGCAATGTCGGCGTGGCCGGCATGGTCATCAACAAGGATGACCACACCGGCGAGGCGCAGGCTTTTGCCGCCAAGGTCGGCATCCCCGTCCTGGCGGCCATCCCCGCCGATGATGATATCCGCAAGAAGAGCGCGAATTACGAGATCATCGGCACGCCCGATAGCGTCTGGGGCCCGCTCTTCGCCGAGCTTGGCCTGCAGGTGGCCGAAGCGCCGCCGGTGCGCCCCACGCCACTGACCCAGGATGAGCTGCTCGGCCTGTTCAAGGGCGAGGCGGTGGGCCGCGGCGTGACCCTGGTGCCCGCCACCATGGAAGACATGTGCGCCACCGCCGTGCTGGCCAAACCCTCCCTCGAAGTGGTTTACGAGGGGTCCTGATCGGCATGGCAGCCCTCCCCGAAACCGCCTCCTGCTCCAGCGCCGACACCCTGGCCGAGGCCGCCCGCGCGGCCGGCAAGTCCGAGGTGCTGGACCAGCTGGCCAAGGACTACCCCAAGGGTCCGCATGACCAGCCGCAGAGCATGTGCCCGGCCTTTGGTTCCTTGCGCGTGGGGCTGCGGATGCGGCGGGTGGCGACGATTCTTTCGGGCAGCGCCTGCTGCGTTTACGGCCTGACCTTTACCAGCCATTTCTATGGGGCGCGCCGCTCGGTCGGCTATGTGCCGTTCAATTCGGAAACGCTGGTCACCGGCAAACTCTACGAGGACATCATCGAGGCGGTGCATATCACCGCCAAGCCGGCCGATTATGACGCGGTGGTGGTGATCAATCTCTGCGTGCCCACCGCCTCGGGCGTGCCGCTGGACAAGTTGCCGCGGCAAATTGATGGCGTGCGGGTGATCGGCATTGATGTGCCGGGCTTTGGCGTGCCCACCCATGCCGAAGCCAAGGATGTGCTGGCCGGCGCCATGCTGAAGGCCGCGCGGCTTGAGGCCGAGGCCGGCCCCGTCGCCCGCCCGCGCAACCTGGTGGAAAACGAACGCACCGTGGCGCTGATCGGCGAGCTTTTCCCGGCCGACCCGCCGGGTGTGGCCGCCATGCTCTCACCCATGGGTCTGGGCCTCGCGCCACAAACCCCGGCGCGGGAATGGCGTGATCTCTATGCCGCGCTCGATGCCGTGGCGGTGGGTGCGGTGCACCCCTTCTATACGGCGGCTATTCGCGAATTCCGCAATGCCGGCCGCCCCGTGGTCGGCAGCGGCCCGGTGGGTGTGGATGGCACCGCGGCCTGGCTCGAAGCCATTGGCCGCGCCGCCAATGTCGAGCCGCAAAAGATTGAGGACGCCAAGGCCCGCTTCATCCCCGCCATTCGCAGCGTGCTGGCGGCCAATCCGATCAAGGCGCGGCTCACCGTCTCCGGCTATGAGGGTTCGGAATTGCTGGTGGCCCGGCTGCTGATCGAGGCCGGCGCCGAAGTGCCCTATGTCGGCACCGCCTGCCCGCGCACCGAATGGTCGGAATCAGACCGTGAATGGCTCGCCGCCCGCGGCGTGCATGTGCAGTACCGCGCCAGCCTGGAGCAGGATGTGCAGGCGATGATGGAGGTCCGCCCCGACCTCGCCATCGGCACCACGCCGCTGGTGCAAAAGGCGAAGGAGTTGGGCATCCCGGCGCTCTACTTCACCAATATGGTCTCCGCCCGACCACTTTTTGGCCCGGCCGGTGCCGGCTCGCTGGCGGCCATTGTCGCGAATCAAACCAAATCGGCCGAGCGCTTCTCGCGCATGGTCAGCTTCTTCGATGGCGTCGGCACGCCTGACCGCGCCGGCTACGGTTTTCTCGGCGTCCCTGAGGAACCCAAGGGTTTCCGCGAGCGGAACAAGAAGCTTCGGCTGGCGAAAGCCAAGGCGGAAGAGGCGGTGGGCACATGAGCCTCGTCATCGACCACGACCGCGCCGGCGGCTATTGGGGCGCGGTTTACGCCTTCTCCGCCATTCGCGGCCTGCGCGTGGTGATCGACGGCCCGGTGGGCTGCGAGAACCTGCCCGTCACCTCGGTGCTGCATTACACCGATGCGCTGCCGCCGCATGAACTGCCCGTGGTCGTCACCGGCATTGATGAGGATGCGCTGTCGCAGAACGGCACCGAGCAATTGCTCAAGCGCGCCGCCGCCACCCAGGACCCGGACCTGCCCGCCGTGGTGGTCACCGGCTCCATCGCCGAGATGATTGGCGGCGGCGTGACGCCGGAAGGCTCCAACCTGCAGCGCTTCATCCCGCGCACCATCGATGAAGACCAGTGGCAATGCGCCGACCGCGCGATCAATTGGCTCTGGAGCGAATTCGGCGCCAAGCGCGGCAAGGTGAAGCCGCGGATCCGCAAGGAAGGCGAGGCGCCGCGCGTCAATATCATTGGGCCGATTTATGGCACCTTCAACATGCCCTCGGACGTGGCGGAAATCCGCCGCCTGGTGCAGGGCATTGGCTGCGAGGTGAACCTCACCTTCCCGCTCGGCAGCCATGTGGAAGACGTGATCAAGCTGCCTAATGCGGATGTGAATATCTGCATGTACCGCGAATTCGGCCAATTGCTGTGCGAGGCGCTGGACCGGCCCTGGCTGCGCGCGCCGATCGGCATGTTCGCCACCACCAATTTCCTGCGCAAGCTGGGCGAACTCACGGGTCTCGACCCCGAGCCCTTCATCGCGGCTGAAAAGCACACCACGCTCAAGCCGATGTGGGATCTGTGGCGCTCGGTCACCCAGGATTTCTATGGCTCGGCCTCGGTGGGGATTGTTGCCACCGGCACCTATGCCCGCGGCATGGCGCGCTTCTTTGGTGAGGAGATGGGCATCCCGGTCAATTTCGCCATCTCGCGCGAGCCGGGGGTGAAGCCGGACAATCAGGCGGTGCGCGAACTCATCAAGACCCGCGCGCCGCTGGTGCTCTACGGCTCCTATAATGAGCGGCTTTACGCGGCCGAAACCGGGGCGCGCTGCGCCTATATCCCGGCCTCTTTCCCCGGCGCCATCATCCGCCGCGCCACTGGCACGCCCTTCATGGGCTATGCGGGCGCCACCTATCTGATCCAGGAATACTGCAACGCGATGTTCGATGCGTTGTTCCATATTCTGCCGCTCTCCACCCAGATGGACAGCATTGCCGCCACACCCGTGCCCCTGCCCTATCGCTGGGATGACGAGGCGCTGGCGCTGCTCGACGAACAGGTCTCCGACCAGCCCTTCCTCTTGCGCATCTCGGCCGCCAAGCGCCTGCGCGAGCAGGTGGAGGCCGCGGCCCGCGAAGCGGGCGAGACCCATGTCACCCATGAGCGTGCCGCAGCCGCTCTGCAACTTGAGGGCGTGCGCTGATGCGCGCCCTCCACCCCTCTTCCATGGCGATTGTCGTCCTGGTTGTCCCAGCAGCGCGGGGTGAGCGCTGCAATGGCCGCAAGGCCAGCTCGGAGGTTTAATTATGGCTAACGGAATCACCGAGAACGAAGCCCGCGAAATCCATCGCCTGGTCGTCCAGGGTTGGGTCTTCTCAGTCTTCGCCTCGATGGGTGCCCACGTCCTCGTTTGGCTGTGGCGCCCGCTTGTTTATGGCAACACCACCGCCCCTGCTGACTGGCGGATGTTCCAGTAACCCTCACGGGCCCGCATCCGCAGGCCCGGGAACATCAAGGAGATCGATACATGCATAAAATTTGGATGGTTGTTAACCCCATGCGCGTCGGTATTGCCGGGACGTTGGGCGTGGTGACGATTGCGGCGGTGATTCACTTCGCCGTTCTCAGCTCCCCCCGCTACTGCGATCACCTGGGCTGGTGCGCAGCTTCGACGGCGACGGCGAACACCGCGCTGCCGCGCCGCTGATGCGGCTCGGTCGGTGGCGGGTCCGCGCCGGTTCAACTGACCCGGTACGTTCGCCACCGACTAAGACCGTGACTGCTGACGGAGGCATGCGGCCCCCGTCATGGCTCTTCAACGCATGAAGGGGGTTCCGGCCCATGGCTGTACTCAGTTTCGAGAAAAAGTACCGGGTCCGCGGCGGCACCCTCGTCGGCGGCGACCTGTTTGATTTTTGGGTGGGGCCTTTCTACGTGGGCCTTTTTGGTGTCACGACGATCTTCTTCTCCCTGCTCGGGACGGCGCTGATCCTTGTGGCCGCCGCCGGTGGAGGGACGTTCAATCCGTGGCGGATCAATATTGCACCGCCCGATATCGCCTATGGCCTGCGCCTGGCGCCGATGGCGTTGGGTGGATACTGGCAGGTGATCACCATCTGTGCCTTGGGTGCATTTGGAAGCTGGGCGCTGCGCCAGGCTGAAATCGCCCGCAAGCTGGGCATGGGTATGCATATTCCGGTGGCCTATTCGGTCGCCGTCTTCGCCTTCTTCACGCTGAACGTGATCCGGCCGGTGCTGATGGGCGCCTGGGGGCATGGCTTCCCCTATGGCATCTTCAGCCACCTCGATTGGGTGTCCAATGTCGGCTACCAATACCTGCATTTCCACTACAACCCGGCACATATGATCGCGGTGACGCTGTTCTTCACCACGACCTTCGCCCTCTCGCTCCACGCCTCGCTGGTGCTGGCCGCGATCAACCCTCCCAAGGGTGAGGCCGTGAAGGGCGCCGAGCACGAGAACAGCTTCTATCGTGACTTCATCGGCTACTCGATCGGCACGTTGGGCATCCACCGGCTGGGTCTCTTCCTTGCGCTCAGCGCGGGCATCTGGTCGGCGATCTGCATCGTCATCAGCGGTCCCTTCTGGACGCGCGGCTGGCCCGAATGGTGGGGCTGGTGGCTCAAGCTGCCAATCTGGTCGATCTGAGAGAGGGGCAAGGAAACATGGCTGAATACCAATATCTCTTCACCCGGATCCAGGTCCGTGGCCCGCTCTACCCGGGTGTGCCACTGCCGGCCGAGGATGCGCCCCGCTCGAAGCCCATCGGCTTCAGCCATCTGGCCGGCAAGCTGGGCGATGCCCAGATCGGCCCGATGTATCTGGGCACCTATGGCGTGCTCTCCCTGATGCTGGGCTTCATCGCCTTCGAAATCATCGGGCTGAACATGCTGGCCTCGGTGAACTGGAACCCGCTGCTCTTCGTGCGTGACCTGTTCTGGCTCTCGCTCGATCCGCCGCTGCCGCAGCATGGCCTGCGGCTGATGATGCCGATGCATGAGGGCGGCTGGTGGTTGCTGGCTGGCGCCTGCCTCACCCTCTCGCTGCTGCTGTGGTGCGCCCGCACCTATGCCAGGGCGAAGTCGCTCGGCCTGGGCACCCACACCACCTGGGCCTTCATGGGCGCCATCTGGCTCTTCCTGGTGCTGGGCTTCATCCGCCCGATCATGATGGGCAGCTGGAGTGAGGCGGTGCCCTTCGGCATCTTCTCCCACCTCGACTGGACCGCAGCCTTCTCCATCCGCTACGGCAACCTCTTCTACAACCCGTTCCATGCGCTGAGCATCGTCTTCCTCTATGGATCGGTGCTGATCTTCGCCATGCATGGCGCGACCATCCTGGCGGTGGGCCGCTTCGGTGGCGAGCGTGAGGTTGAACACACCATCGACCGCGGCACCGCGGCCGAGCGTGCTGGCCTGTTCTGGCGCTGGACCATGGGCTTCAACGCCACTTACGAGAGCATCCACCGCTGGGCCTGGTGGTTCGCCATCCTCACCCCGGTGACGGGTGGTATCGGTATCCTGCTGACCGGCACGCTGGTCGATAACTGGTACCTCTGGGCGATGGATCGCGGCTTCGTCGCCGCCTACCCGGCCTACGACACCGTGAACCCGTATCTGCAAGGAGCTCCGCGATGAGGTTCAACACGACCAACGTCACGCTGCTCTCGCTGGCCGGTGCGGCTGCGGTGATCGGCTTCGGCCTGCTCTTCACCTTCGAGCGGCTGCCGGTGCAAACCGTGCAGGGCGGCTTCCGCGGCACCTCCATGGGGCGGGTTGAAAACCCCCGTACCGCGGTGGTGCTGGCGGCGGCCAACCAGGCCCCCGAAGCCCCTGAAGCCGCAGACGCCACCGGCGAACGCGCCCGGGAAATCTACGAGAATGTCCCCGTGCTGGGCCATCTCAGCGTCGAGCAATTCGGGCGCATCATGAATGTGATGACCCAGTGGCTCTACCCTGGCGAGGGTGATGCGGTGGGCTGCAATGGCTGCCACGTCCCGGGCAATTTCGCCTCGGACGACAAGTACCAGAAGCATGTCGCGCGCCGCATGATCCAAATGACCATGGCGCTCAACAGCGAATGGACGCCGCATACGGCGCAGACCGGCGTTACCTGCTGGACCTGCCACCGTGGCCAGTCAGTGCCCGCGAATGTCTGGCACCAGGCGCCGCGCAGCACGGGTCCGAACTTCCTGACCGGCCCGGGTGAGCAGAACCGCCCGAATGTGGCGGCCGGCCTGTCCGACCTGCCGCTTGACCCCTTCACGCCCTATCTGATGGGCGCGCAGGAAATCCGGATGCAGGGTGCCAACCAGCACCCCCGCCCGGAAAGCCGCCAGTCCATCCAGCAAACGGAATGGACCTATTCGCTGATGATGCACATGTCGACATCGCTCGGCGTGAACTGCACCTTCTGCCACAACAGCCGCGCCTTCGCGAATTGGGAAGAAAGCCCGCCGCAACGTGCTGTCGCCTGGCAGGGGATCCGCATGGTCCGCGATATCAACAACACCTATATCGAAAGCCTGCGTGAGCGCTTCCCGGCCACTCGCCTGGGCCCAATGGGTGACGTGCTGAAGGCCAATTGCACGACCTGCCACCAGGGCGTGAACAAGCCGATGTATGGCGCGCCGATGATCCGCGATTACCCCGAACTGCTGCCGGCACCCGCCGCCCAGCGGGCCGAGGTGGCCGGGCCTCGCGTGCAGTAACACCGCCCCCTTCGGGGTGAGACAGAGCGGCCGGGCCTTCGGGTCCGGCCGTTTTTTTTGGCCTTCATGGCAGGGCGTTGAATTCTGCGCCCATGGCGCAGTTTGCGGTTGCATGCCACGGCCCCCCAGGCCCATCTCCGCACCATGCCCCTGCCCCGCGCCTTTATACCTCTCCGCCACCCGGCTTTCCGGATGCTCTGGATCGCCAACCTCGCCTCCAATATCGGCCTCTGGGTGCAAAACACCGGCGCGGGCTGGCTGATGACCACGCTCAGCCCCTCCCCCATCATGGTCTCGCTGGTGCAGGCGGCCTCCATGCTGCCGGTCTTCATGCTGGCGGTGCCGGCGGGTGCCCTGGCCGATATCATGGATCGCAGAACCTATCTGCTGATGACCCAGGGCTGGCTGGCCGCGGTGGCCGTGCTGCTATGCGTGATGGATCTCTCCGGCGTGCTGGGGCCTTGGGGGTTGCTGGGCTTTACCTTTGCGCTCGGCGCGGGGCTGGCCATGAGCTTCCCCGGCTGGGCCGCCACCACGCCCGAACTGGTCCCGCGTGAGGATTTCGTTGGCGCCATCGCGCTGAACGGCATTGGCTTCAACATTGCCCGCGCCCTGGGCCCGGCCATTGGTGGCGTGATCATCGCCAGCTACAGCACCGCTGCCGCCTTTGCCTTCAATGCGCTGTGCATTCTCACGCTGGCCGGCGCATTGCTGATGTGGAAGCGCGAGCCCACGCCCCGGCACGGCCCGCGGGAGAATTTCCTCTCCGCCATCCGCGCCGGGCTGCGCTTTGTGGCGGCCACGCCCGCGATGCGCTCGGCCATCATCCGGGCCTGCATGTTCTTCCTCTTCGGCGCTGCTGTCTGGGGGCTGCTGCCGCTGCTGGTGCGCCAGGAGCTGGGGCTGGGGCCGCAGGCCTTCGGGCTGATGTTGGGGGCCATGGGTGCGGGTGCCGTCACCGCCGGCTTCCTCATGCCCAGCCTGCGCGGGCGGATGAACCGCAGCCAGATCGTCTGGGCGGCATCGGCGCTCTCGGCCCTCGCCATGGCGGTGATTGCGGCCGCGGCCCTGCTCGGCCTGGGCTGGGCCGCGGCGGGGCTGGGCATCTTTCTCTACGGCATGGCCTGGCTGGCGGCGGCGAGCACGCTGCAGGCCGCCGCCTCCCTCGCTGCACCCAATTGGGTGCGGGCGCGCGCCATGGGCATCTATCAGATGGGTTTTTTCGGCGCGATGACACTGGGCTCGGCGGTGGCGGGCTGGATTGGCGAACATGCCGGCTCGGGCGGCGCTTTGGCGCTTTTCGCCGCCTGCGGCCTCATCGGCGGCTTTTTGGTGCGCGGCCGCAGCCTGGATGCGGAGAGCACGAGCTACGCCGCCACGGCGACACAGGCGCCCTCCCCTGCCCCCGCCGCCGATGCCCTACGGCCATTGCTGGCGGGCGATAGCGGCCGGGTGCTGGAGGTGGTGCGCTATCAGGTCGCCCCCGAATCCCGCGCGGGCTTCCTCGCGCATATGGAGGAGGTGCGAAGGGTGCGGCTGCGCGCGGGTGCAGCCACCTGGCGGCTCTATGAGGATGTCGCCCGGCCGGAACGCTATGTGGAGCTATGGTCCATCGAAAGCTGGACCGAGCATCTGCGCGAAGAGGCCCGGATGACCGAGACCGACCGCGCAATCGTCGCCGCCGCCATGGGCTATGACCGCTCGGCCGAGGGGCCGGAGGCGGTGCGCTACCTCCACGTGGTGTAGCTAGAGCATGATGCGTTGAGGCAGAATCGCCGAAAACGCTGAATCATCCTCTCAACGGAAGCTGGACCATGCGGCGTGACCGCATGTGAACGCAGCTTGGTCTAGCCCAGCATGACCTGGGCGCAGGCATCGAGAATGGTCTCCACATCCAGCCCATACTCGGCATAGAGCGCCGGAATATCCCCCGCCTGGCCAAAATGATCCACGCCCAGCGCCGCAATGCGATGCCCGCGCACGCCCCCCAGCCATGACAGCGCGGCGGGGTGGCCATCGAGCACCGTCACGATGCCCGCATCGGCCGCCAGCGGCGCCAGCAGGCGCTCAATACGCGATGGCGCCCCAGGCCCGCCCCGCGCCCGCGCCCGGGCGGTGAGCCAGCCCTGATGCAGCCTGTCGGGGCTGGTGATAGCCAGCAGCCCCGCCCCCGGCTCCTCCTCACGCAGCGCCGCGAAGCCCGCCAGGGCCTCAGGCGCCACCGGCCCCTGATAGGCAATGGCGATGCGCGCCCCCGGCGCTGGCGGCACCATCCAATAGGCCCCCTCGATCACCGCCGCCTCATCCAGCACCCGGCTGGGCTGCTCCAGCCCGCGGGTGGAGAGGCGCAGCCAGATGCTGGAGCCGCCCTCCTCCTGCTGCATGATGGCAAAGCCATGCCGCATCAGCACCGCCAGCTCATCGGCGAAGGCCGGCTCGAAGCTGGCCAGCCGGTCCTGCGCCATGCCGATCAGCGGCGTATTGGTGGATTGGTGCTGCCCGCCCTCCGGCGCCAGCGACAGCCCCGATGGCGTGCTGACCAGCATGAAGCGCGCATCCTGGTAACAACCATAAATCAACGCATCGAGGCCACGATTGACGAAGGGGTCATAGACCGTGCCGATGGGCAGCAGCCGCGCGCCATAAAGCGTATGCGCCAGCCCCAGCGCGCCCAGCACCAGAAAGAGGTTCTGCTCGGCAATGCCCAGCTCGATATGCTGCCCCTCGGGCGACATGCCCCAGCGCTGTGCCGAGGCCAGCTTGGCATCGCGGAAGACGTCATTCTTCAGGTGCCGGTCAAAAATCCCCCGCCGGTTCACCCAGGCGCCGAGATTGGTCGAGACGGTGACATCCGGGCTGGTGGTGACAATGCGGCTGGCCATGGGGGCGAATTCACCCTCGCCGCGGCCGATCTCGGCCAGGATGTCGCCAAAGGCCGATTGGGTGGAGAGTTTTTTGCCCGGCGTGCTGCGCGGCGCCGGCAGCCGGGCGGGGATGGGCACGCTGGGCGCCGAGAGCCGCCGCCCGCCCGGGGTGAGCTTCTCGGCAAAGGGCACCTGGCGCAGAAACGCGCCAAACGCCTCGGGCGAGACATCCAGACCTTCGGCATGGTCCCATTCATGGCCGTCGCGAATGCGCATCTCGGCCTTGAACTGTTCCATCTGGCCGGGCGTCATCAGGCCGGAGTGATTGTCCTTATGGCCGGCAAAGGGCAGGCCCATGCCCTTGATGGTATAGGCGATGAAGCAGGTGGGCTGGTCGCCCTCGGCATCGGCGGCGCGAAACGCCTCGGTCAGCGTCTCGATGTCGTGGCCGCCCAGATTGTTCATCAGGGCGTGGAGTTCATCATCGCTCAGCGGGTCGATAATCGCCCGGATGCCGGGTTCGCGGCCGAGTTCGCTCAGCAGCGCGGCGCGGAAGGCAGCGCCGCCCTGGAAGGTGAAGGCGGCATAAAGCGAATTGGGGCAGTCATCGATCCAGCGGCGCAGCGCCTCGCCACCCGGGCGGGCAAAGGCGGCTTCCAGCTTGCGGCCATATTTGAGGGTGACGACATTCCAGCCCATATCGCGGAACAGCCCCTCGATCCGGCCAAACAACCGGTCGGGCACCACGGAATCGAGCGATTGGCGGTTGTAATCCACCACCCACCAGACATTGCGGATATCGTGCTTCCAGCCCTCCAGCAGGGCTTCGTAAATATTGCCCTCATCGAGTTCGGCATCGCCCACGATGGCGACATGACGCCCGGCGGCCAGGCCCTCAGGCGCCAGTTTATGCAGCCGGACATAATCCTGCACCAGCGCGCCAAAGCTGGTCAGCGCCACGCCCAGGCCCACGGAGCCGGTGGAGAAATCCACCTCCGCCCCATCCTTGATCCGCGAGGGATAGGGCTGGATGCCGCCGAATTGCCGCAGGGTTTCGAGTTTGTCGCGCGATTGCCGGCCCAGCAGCCAATTGATGGCATGGAACACCGGCCCGGCATGCGGCTTCACCGCCACCCTGTCCTGCGGCCGCAGCGCATCGAAATACAGCGCGGTGAGGATGGAGACGGCCGAGGCGCAACTCGCCTGGTGGCCGCCCACCTTCAGCCCATCGCGATTGGGGCGGATGTGGTTGGCGTGGTGGATCATCCAGGCCGAGAGCCAGAGGAGTTTCTTCTCCAGCGCATGCAGCATGGCGACATGATCGGCCGTGACGGCGGGGATGGGTTTTCCCTGATGGGTCATGGGGTGCTCTCCCTTGAAGATGCCATCTAGCCATGACGGGGGCGCGGTGGCGAGAGGCTGGACAGGCGGGCGAGGGGGGCGTAGCAACATGCCCTCCGGCCCCTTCGTCTATCGGTTAGGACGGCAGCCTCTCACGTTGCAAAGGCGGGTTCGATTCCCGCAGGGGTCACCACGGGTTTTTTTGCCTTCATTATTCATTAGTTTACGGCGAATTTGTGAACTACCCCTGAAACAAGTTTACAACTCACGCCTCCCAATTTTACTGATCTTGCTTATCGCTGTGGCGGCCATGCGCTGCCGATCTGCCCCAATCATGTAGGGTTGAGCTTCGGCAAGTGTGCGGTGGCCAAGCGCAGCCAGGATTTCGTGCGCGGTGCATCCGGCCTCAGCCAAGCGCAGGCCACAGACCTTCCGAAGGCCATGCGGGGACAAGCCGGGCGGCAATGCGGCTTCGCGGCACCAATCCGAAAATGAGTTATAAAACCCGCCAGCCGTGTGGGAAGACGAACATGACCCGGCTTTATGGTCGCGCGCCACGCGGCAAGCGGCTGCTCGGCACAGCACCCTTCGGCTGCTGGAAGACAACGCCCTTCATCGCGGGCCTACGCCATGGTCGGATTGTCGCGCCTATGGTGCTGGACGGGCCGATCAACGGCCGCGCCTTCACAGCCTGGCACCCAGGCTCGCGCAAGGCGACACGGTCGTCGCTGATAATCTCGGCAGCCACAAGGTGGCGGGGTGCGCGAGGCGCTTTGGAGAACCATCGGCGCATCACTCGACCGCTACAGCTCAACCGAATGCAAACACTACATCCACCACAGCGGATACGGACACCCTGCGGGAAATGGCTCTAAAGATGGTGGGGCGGTATGCGGCGGTCAGCGCCGCAGCCCTGCACAACGCCATTTGCCCAATTGGTGCCCAAATGAAGTGGGATTCGGCGGGTAAATAGGGTTTTGTATGGCCGGAAATATGCCGACCATCCTTTCTAAAAGCCTTTGAAACCAAGGGAATTTTGGTAGTGGTGGGCGGACTTGAACCGCCGACCCCGGCATTATGAGTGCCGTGCTCTAACCAACTGAGCTACACCACCAGAGAGAGCGGGGATTAGGCTGCGGTGGCCGCGCTGTCAACGCGCCGCGCCGCCCTGATGAAGCCAGCCCCCAAGACCCGCCCCTGCTCATACACCACGCAGGCCTGGCCAGGTGCCGCCACCGCGGGGGTATCGGGGCGGACATGCAGTATATCGTCCTGCAGCCACAATGTGGCAGGGTGCGGCGCCTCGCGCGCCCGTAGCTTGATATCAGCGCGGAATTCGCCGCCCGGCGGCGCCACCAGCCAATTGAGTTCACCCACCATGATGGCCTCACTGGCGGGCCTCGGCCCCACCACCACCCGCCGGCGCCCCGCATCCACCGCATGGACATAAAGCCGCTCAGCCGCCGCCACGCCAATGCCGCGCCCCTGCCCCACCGTGTAGCGGGCAATGCCGCGATGCTCACCCAGCACCCGGCCCTGGCCATCGACGATCTCGCCCGGCGCCAGCGCCTCGGGGCGGAATTTCTGCACCACATCGGCATAGCTGCCTGAGGGCACGAAACAAATATCCTGACTATCGGGCTTTTCCGCCACGGCCACGCCCAGGCGGGCGGCATGGGCGCGCACCTCCGCCTTGCTGACCATGCCGCCGAGGGGAAACAGCGTGCGGGCCAGTTGCGCGCGGGTGGTATGGGCCAGAAAATAGCTTTGGTCGCGCGCCGGGTCCGCCGCCATGTGCAATTCCGGCCCCGGCCGCGCCTGGGCGTAATGCCCGGTGGCCATCGCCTCGCAGCCCATATCCTCGGCCAATTCCAGCAGATCCTGGAACTTCACCGTCTGGTTGCAGCGAATGCAAGGGATGGGAGTTTCGCCCCGGGCATAGGTATCGGCGAAATCCTGGATCACCGCCTTTCGAAACCGCTCCTCGCGGTCGAGCACGTAATGGGCAATGCCCAGATGATCGGCCACCCGCCTGGCATCATGAATATCCTGCCCGGCACAGCAGGCGCCCTTTTTCTGGATCGCCGCGCCATGGTCGTAGAGTTGCAGCGTGGCGCCGATCACCTCATGGCCCTGCTCATGCAGCAGGGCCGCCACCACGGAACTGTCCACGCCGCCGGACATGGCGACCAGGATGCGCATCAGAGGATATCCAGCCCCTGCTGCCAGAAGCGGGCTTCCAACTGCGCCGCCATGCGGAAATCCCGCGCCAGCGCGGCAAAGCGCGCCTCGCCGCCATGGCTATCGCCCAGCGCATCCAGCCGTGCCGCAGCCGCCCGCGCCATCGCCTGATAATCCACCGAAGCGTAAGATTCGATCCAGCTCTTATAGGTGTCGGCGCGGCCAGCCTCGGCCATGATCCGCAGCGCCACCTCGCCATAACCCACCGTGCAGGGGGCCAGGGCCACTTCCAGGTCGAGAATATCGCCATGCATGCCGCGATCCATCACCCAGCGGGTGTAGCTCACGGTTTCCATGGTCTCCGGCGTGGCCATCACCGCCGGCTCATCCAGACCCCATTCGGCGCAATATTTCAGGTGCAGCTTGGTCTCATCCAGAATGGCCAGCACCGCCCCCGCCTTGCCGCGCATGGCCTCCAGGCTCTCGCCCTTCACCACCGCCAGCGCCTTGGCGCGGGCGAAATGGATCAGGAAAAGGTAATCCTGCACCAGATAATGCCGAAACGCCGGCAAGGGCAGCGCGCCGGTGGCGAGCTGCTGCACAAAGGGGTGCCACGTATAGGCCGCCCAATCGGCGGCGCAGGCATCACGCAGGCGGCGATACAGCCCGCCCTCGCGGCCATAGCTCTGCCAATCAGCCACCCGCGTTGCGCGTGCCAGCCGGCAGCTTCACCACCAGCCCATCCAATGCCGCGGTCATCACGATCTGGCAGCCCAGCCGGCTGGTCTCCTGCAGGTCGAAGGCGAGGTCGAGCATATCCTCCTCATCCTCGGTCGGCTTCACCAGCTTGGCGAACCATTCCGCATCCACCACCACATGGCAGGTGGAGCAGGCGAGGCTGCCCTCGCAGGCGCCCTCAATATCCACGCCATGGCGATGGGCGATTTCCAGCACGGAAAGCCCGAGCGGCGCCTCCACCTCACGGCGGCTGCCATCACGCTCAACAAATACCATTTTGGGCATCGAAAAATCCTAATCGGCGGCTTGAGACTGGGCCACAACCTGACGCCAGGCCGCGGCAAGCAGCAGGGCGGCCTGATCGGCTTCCGCCGGCGAGGTAAAACGCCCGAAGCCCATGCGCAAGGTGGCGCGGGCCTGCGCTTCCGGAATTCCAAGCGCCGCCAGCACATAGGAGGGCTCAATCTCCGCCGAGGAACAGGCGCTGCCGGTGGAAACGCACAGGCCCGGCGCCGCCCGCATCAGCGCCTGGGCATCCACGCCCCCCGGGAAACTGAGATTGAGATTGCCCGCAACCCGGGCGGTGGCATGGCCATTCAGCCGCAGCCCCGGAATCTCGGCGGACAGAGCCGCGAAAAACCTATCCCGCTGCCCGGCAATCCGCCCGGCATCGAGCAAACCCTCACTGGCGGCAATCCGCGCCGCCTCGCCCATGCCCACCAGCAGCGGCGCTGGCAGCGTGCCGGAGCGCAAACCCCGCTCCTGCCCACCGCCGGAGAAGAGGGGGGCGAGGCGCATGCGCGGCCGACGCCGGACATAGAGCGCCCCAACCCCCTTGGGCCCATACATCTTATGCGCTGTGAGCGAGACCAGATCAGCCTGCACCGCATGCACATCCAGCGCGATCCGCCCCGGCGCCTGCGCGGCATCAATATGAAACGCCGCCCCCGCCGCCCGCGCCGCGGCGCCGATGGCTTCGAGATTCTGCGTCACGCCGAGCTCATTATTCACCGCCATGACGCTGACCAGAAGGGTGGGGATGCGCAGCGCCGCCTCCAGCACCGCCAGATCCAGCAACCCATCGGGCTGCACCGGCAGAATAACCGGCTCAAAACCCTCGGCAGCGAGGGATTTCACGCTCTCCAGCACGCATTTATGCTCGGTGGCGAGGGTGATGACCCGCCTCGGCCCTTCCGTGCCAGCAAATCGTGCGGCGCCCTTGATGGCGAGGTTATTCGCCTCCGTCGCGCCGGAGGTGAAAATGATCTCGCGCCCCTCAGCGCCGATCAAATCGGCCACATGGCCGCGCGCTGCCTCCACCGCCGCATCAACCTCGCGGCCCATGGCGTGCTCCACGCTATGGGGATTGGCGAAATTGTCTTCCCACCAGGGGCGCATGGCGGCGGCCACGCGGGGGTCGAGCGGCGTGGTGGCGTGGTGGTCTAGGTAGATGGGGCGGTTAGGGCACATAGGCTGGGTAGATGGGGGTTGGGGCGGGGTTGGGCAAGAATGGTGGTGGCGCTGGCGGCCCTTGGGAGGGCTCTGCCCGGGCTTTGCCCTCTCAACCGGCCACCAGCGGGCCGCATTTGATAAGAATTCGCCCTCCGTGACCGTGATAGCCCACAAAAAAAGTTCCGCCGCACAAAATTAAGAGGATGTTACACAAATTGCACGGACGTTATGGGTGACGCCTGTGCCGCCTCCGCTACGGCGATCAGAGTGCTACGGTTTATGCATCAAACAGCCCACAGTAGGTGGACCCAAATAATGGCAATTCCAGACTACCAATCCCTCATGCTCCCGATCCTGGAAATTGGTGCGAAAGGTGAGTCGTCGGTTTCCTTAGCCGCTGACGAAATGGGACAACGCTTTGGGCTCACTGCCGAAGAGCGCGAGGAAATGCTGCCCAGCGGAAAGCAACGGCTCCTGCACAACCGGTTGCATTGGGCCAAATTCTATCTGACCAAGGCTGGATTGATCGAAAGCCCAAAGCGGGGCCGGTTCGTCATTACCGACGCGGGCAGGAAGGTGCTTGCCAGCCCGCCAATATCACTCAACACGAAATACCTCCTGACAATCCCGGCCTTCCGCGAATTCCACCGCGGCGAGGAGGAGGATGGTGAGGTTTATCAGGTCATGGAGGTGGAACCACCGGTCGCCTCGCCCGAAGAGATCGTTGACGCTGCCTACAAGGCGCTTCAGGCAAAGCTACGCAACGACCTGCTGGAGCGTATTCTTCAAAATAGCCCAGCCTTCTTTGAAGGGCTTATCGTCGAACTTCTGGTGGCCATGGGCTACGGGGGGTCGCGTCTGAATGCTGCCAAGCAGCTTGGCCAATCCGGTGACGGTGGCGTCGATGGAGTCATCAATGAGGACGTCCTCGGCCTCGATCGCGTCTATGTCCAGGCTAAGCGGTACGCGCCAAGCAGCACCATTGGGCGGCCAGATATCCAGGCATTTACCGGCAGCTTGGTGGGCTTCGGAGCTTCCAAAGGGGTCTTTGTGACGACCTCCGCCTTCTCGGCGCAAGCGATCGAATTCGCGAAGAGGATTCCGCAACGGGTGGTCCTCATTAACGGTAAAGAATTGACCGAGCTGATGGTTGAGCACGGTGTCGGAGTCCGAATCGACCGGACCGTTGAGTTCAAAAGCCTAGACCAAAATTTCTTTTCAGAAGATTAATATTTTCCAATAAGGGCATAAAATTATGGGCTATCGCAGTACAAATTTTCGGTAAAAGAGGATCGAAACAGACCGATCCGCCCCCACTGCATCTGGCGTTCGACCGAAATTCTTGAGTTTTACAGTAAAGCTGATACCATCTAACCCAAAGGCGGTCCAGGTGGCCCTGCCACCTGGTGGGGGAGGTCTGGAGGGGGCAAAGCCCCATAGGCGCTAAATTAAGGCTCGATTTGGGTACCAGAGGGCGGTTTTTCGTCTTCGTGGAGCGTTGGCCAGGCGTTTGTGTAGGCTTGGCTGTGGC
>Ga0214921_10003295_pt1 | contig 24922 bp, 17 predicted proteins | sample LL1505_MetaG_FD_177992 | JGI IMG/M metagenome (GOLD analysis project Ga0214921, IMG submission 177992) | Freshwater microbial communities from Lake Lanier, Atlanta, Georgia, United States - LL-1505 | ecosystem: Environmental > Aquatic > Freshwater > Lake | place: USA: Georgia | collected...
AGAAAAATAGTACAGCAATTAACTTTAAATCTGTATTACAAGAGGTCATTATTACAGAGGTTGTGTTATTCCAAAGGCTTAAGAACAATGCCCCAAAAACTGTATTTTGTAAAATAAATGGATAACGCTCATTTTTTATTTTCTTCTCAATTATAACCTGTAAATCAGGAATGTTGTTGATTATTCCATTTTCTAATAAATATTGATTAAATTTTTCTTGTTTAATTTTATTTAGTTTTTCATTAGACCAATCAAAAGTAGAAGGTTCACATTCAGGGTAACATTTTGCAATAATTTTAGAACTTATATATTTTGTATATAAGGTAAATACTAAAAGTAGTAATACTCCAGCACCTCCTATATAAACATTCCATAAATAAAATGCGAAAATAAATAATGCTGAACATCCTAAAATTAGTCCCCCAAAAATAGCTTTTTGCCATTTAGAATAATACTTAAAAATCAAGGAATTAAATGTGAGGTTTTTCTTGTAGAAAATAAGAAGATCATTAATCATAATTCTATATATTATCAATTTTAGTTTATTTCTACCTTTTTTACATTACAGATTTTAAAGATTTATTTGCTTTTAGTTGAAGTCCTAGCATTCTCATTGGATAATCAATGCTCCAATCGTTGTTTATATGAAAAAGGAAGTATTTATTAAGAATACCTCCTCGAAAAGCATTATAGCAACCCTGGGCTAAAAAAGATAGTTTTTCCAAATCTAAAACAGATATTTGTGGTTGAACATAGTCTGAATCCCTGTGTGCATAGGTCTTATCCCTTAAATAGCAAATAATTTCAATAATTTCTTTATGCTGTTCAATTTTAGATTCCCAAATAAGGATTTCATCAAGCATATCTTGTTTTGATTTAAAGACTTTACCAAAAGAGTTATTATTTTGAGTAAAACAAACAGTAAGAACTGAATCTAACTCATTACCTTTCAATACAGCAAAGAATTTCATAAAACTCCTTTTGTGATTTTTGGAATCTGAAAACAACTTACTTAGCTGAACTACAGCAGTAAACCAACATTGTTGATAAAATTGGTTGAAAAAACCATGTTTTAATATTTCTTTTTCAAATTGATCCTTTGGTTCAATAATTCGATATAAATTCTTAATTGTAATAGTGATATCCTTTATAATGGATTCTTGATCTTTAAACCATTTTTCTAATTCATTTAATGTTAATTCCATATTATAAAATTTTTGAAATAACTTCTACGTTGAATTATATAAAAGGTCGAATTCACGCCGCCTCCCCAACCAAAATCTCCAACCCTTCAATCCTCAAAGCAAGTTTCTCATTTTTAGGATCATCCAAGAGCATTTCTTTTAAACCTTCTAATCTTAATTCAAGCATTTCTTTGGTTGGTTTCTTTTTGGGTTTTGAGGTAGCTTTTTCTTCGATAATTGGTTTTGCTTCTTCATTAATTGGTTCAGTTTCTTCAACTACTACAGGCTCTACCACTTCTTCAATAACCACCAATTTATCCGCTTTTTTCATTTTATATTCCATGTAATGATTGAGATTGGCAAATTCTTCAACCCTTTCATTAATGGTTTTTAGCTGTTTCAAATATGCTTCACGTTGAACTTGATTGGTTTTTGAAAGCTCGTCTAATTTGGCAGGAAGTTCAGCAATTTCTTTATATAAGTCGTTGATTTTGTTTTTCTTTTCCTCTACAATTTCATTCAATTGATCCAAACTTAAATTCATAGATTCCAAGGTTTCAACACCTTTGATAAAATCAGATTTTACAGCCCTCCAAGATGAAATCATATCTTGCAATACATAATAACCAAGGTTATTGACCTCATTTATTACATTGTCTTTTAGCTTTTGCATTACTAAAACCAACCTACGATTGATACGCTCAATATAGTTTGGATTGTAATTGTTTACCTCGAATTGTTCAGGAATATAAGCTTCATTTTCAGGGTTAAATTTGCTTTTATATTCTGTCTCTTTGGCTTTTGTTTTGGCACTTTGTTTGGCTTCCCATTCTTGTTTGGCTTTAGCATCTTCAAGCTCGTCTTGTTCTTTTAGGTAGGCAGCATAATTGACATTAAAATCATTGACACTTGCTACAATTTTAGGATGAAGATTTCCAAAAACGGTACTTGATTCTTGCAAACCAGTCAAACGGTTTAACTCATTTTTGATAACTGCAATTTCAAGTTCTTTTTCCTTGTTGAATCGCTTAATTTGAAGTTTAGCTTTTACCCTTGGGTCTGTAATGAGGTTTTCTTTGATTTCCTCGGGGTTCACATCGTCCAAATCCAATTGTGATTTTTTAGAGTTTCTATCTAGTAACTCTTTCAATCGTTTGGTTTTCTCTTGAAGCTTTTGGAATATGAAAACATCCGAAGTATCAGCCATCAAAATATTTACAATTCTCACATAAGCAAACTGATTTCCTTGTCGCCAAATACGCCCCTTAACTTGGTTGTAATCCGTTGGATTCCAGTCTGGAATGAGAATATACAAAACAGTACTTTTGTTTTGAAGGTCAATTCCTTCTTTGATTGTACCTGAACCAATGATAATTTTAACCTCACCAGCAAGGAAGCGTTCTTTGATAGATTCCTTTTTTTCTTTGGTGATTTCGCCATAAACAAGCTCAACTTCATTTGGCTTATAACCAATTTCTTTCACAAGATATTCCTTCATAAAATGGAAATATCTTGTGCCAGCATTCATGTAAATTACTTGTCCTGAAACTTCTTCTTTGCGTGTTTCGTGGTATTCTTTTACCGTTCTGATACACTTCATTAAATACTCCAACTTCGGACTTTCATTGATGTATTCAAGATAAGTCGGGCATGGCAAATCGTTACATGCAAACAGATACGGAGATACAGCAAGCAACTTTTGAAAACTCAATGCACGAAGTATTCTTGTTGCATCCGCTTCATCGTCTGCATCATCCAATTTCTGCATGTCATGTAAATACTCACTTGTGTATGTACACATGTTTTCATTCTCCAATGCACCTTGACAAACATCTACCAAAGTAAATTTTTCATCATTTAAGTATTGTTGAATTTTACTCATATACATTCTCTGCAAAGCATTCATTTGAAGGAATGTTTCTGCACCGCCCCATTTTTTATCTTTGCTTAAATCAGGAATTGAAATCGCTTCAGGACGAATTACCATTGCATCTTCACCTGTTTTGTAATCAATAATGTCGTAAATCATTTGTCTGAGTTCAGGCAAATGTCTGAACCCAACCACCACAGGTTTAACCTCAGGTAAGTTTTTGGCATTGATTACAATTTGGTTTTCTTCCTTGATGAAAGTATCAAAAAATGATTTTAAACTGTCTTTACCAGTATCAACTAAACGCTGATAATTGGTTAAGGCTAGCATAGAGAAAACTTCCAATGGTGAATTGGTAAAAGGTGTAGCGGTTAACATCAAATTACAACCTTTTGCCACTTTTTGAATGTATTGAGATAAACAAAAAGCATGAATTCCTTGGTTACTTGGCTGTCCAGAATCAAGGTTATATCTCGCTGTTTCTCTTTTTACATAACCAGATTTATCCAAACCAGCATCATTACCTTTAATTACATCACCTGCAACTCTTGTAAATGATTTTTTCATGTTGTGAGCCTCATCAATCACCAACATATCCACTTTCATATCATCAATCATTAACCTGGCATCACGCATAGATGTACCAATACATTCATCAATCTTTTTCACCAATTGTGCTTCTTCTTTGGGCTTCAATTCTCCTTGTGAAAGCACATTGTAAAGTCCATCTCTCAAAACTGAACGGGAATTTTCATTCAAGCCAATTCTCACCATTCCTGTATAATTCACCAAAATGATTGTGTTTTCAGGGATAGGTTTAATAGCTCCAAGTGTGTAAATGGCTATATTGATTTCTGACTCAATTTCTTCTTTGGTATTAATAATCCCTTTCCAAATAATTGAGGCATCTAACTTTTTAACTTGTTCAATTTTAAGACCTTTGTACTTAGAAATAAGGTCAGGATATAAAAGTTTGTTGTCTGCTAGTTTGTATAGAATTGTAACCAATTTCTCGCAAAGTTCATCAAAATGCTCAGCAAAGTATTCTTGCATACCAAGCAATCTAGCTAACTCTTTTTTAGCAAGAATTAAATCATTGATTAATGCTTTTTCAGGAGCTGAATAATCACGTATTTCATTGAAAGTGATTTCAGTATTTAGATTTCCCCAAGCCAAAAGATTGATATTAGGTACAGCTCCGTAAATCCAAAATCCGTCTTTATCATAGCCACCGCTGATTTCCATAATCCACTTTTTAAAAGTGGCATCAGGAACAACCACCAAAGCTCGTTTTGCATCGCCCATTGCAAAAGCATTGGCTATACAAGCTATGGAAGTAATGGTTTTGCCCACACCAACATCATATCCCAACATGGCAGATTTTTTCACTTGTCTGTGTGCAACACCGTTTCTTTGGGTGGTAGTAAGTAACAATGGGTCACCACCTTTGAACACTTGTGAAAACTCAAAAGTAACAGGGATTTTGCTCCAATCGGTTTCAACTACTCCGTTGAATTTTCTATTCCATTCCGCATTGATAATTTGTATATCATGTTCGTGCAATTCTTCTTCAAGGAACTTGGTAAACAAGCGGTCTCCTTCATTTTTGGCTTTTTGTTTACGGTCTTCAATGAGTTCTTTTTGCTTTTCTTCGGCAATGCTACGCTTTTCAATTTCAGCCAAAAGCAAACGTTTATTTTCAACGTATTTCAGCACATCTTCTTTGCTGAATGAGCCTGTAAATTCACGTTCTTGCAAACGTCTTAAAAACAATAAAAATACTTCATACAAACTAGTTGCACCATTGAAAAACAGTTTACTACCTTCACGAAGTTTGGTAATGAGATATGTTTTACAAAACTCATTATGAGGGACTAAATAGATTTTATCATCAGGATTAACCGCATCAATTCGTTTTGCAACGGGCAATACTTTTTGTAATTCAGCAATTTGATAATTCAATTGAGAATCAGAAATCTTGGTACTTTCATTGGGATTTTTCTGTAAAACCAATCTTGCAACGGAATCCAATGTTTTAGCCACATCACCAGACAAATACAAGTAACGATAAGCCAATTTAATATTATTTGGATTTGAAACATCGTACATCAACAATCCTTTGGCAATCAATTCATCAGAAATAGATTTGGGTTCAAAATATTGGTTTAAGATATGTTTTGGGAAAACATACAACCAAGCATCTAATTCGTCTTGCGTGATTTGTTTGTTGTAGAGTTCGTAGATGACTTTGTAGTCCGAAACCAACTCTTTGGGATTACCTTTCACCAAAGTTTTCATAGACTTTTCAAACTTCTTTTTGGTAGAAGCTTTGTCTGTGATGGTGTTTAGGATGATTTGTTCAGGTTTGATTGATGGTGTTTCTTCAACTTTTGGAGAAGGTTTTTCAACTACTTTTGGTAGAATAATTGGCTTGGGATCTTCTTTTTTATCTTCACCAAGAGAAGCTGGGAACTTGGTTTCTAATGCTTTGATAAGAGTATTTAAGGACGCTTGATTGTCAGTATCAATATTGGAAAAATTGGAGGTAGCTATTACTAGATTATCGTATAATTCTTTGATTTTAGGGTTTTCAACTTTAGACCAATTGACTAAACCTTGGAAAATGATGTCTTGCGTTTTCATAGTACTTGCAGAGATGTAATTTTTCTGCAAGTACTGTTAATTTGTAGGCATTGGGTTGTGATTTTACTGTTATAAGGTTTTGTTTTCTAATTAAACTACATAAAAACAAACTGTATTCTTTTTTATACGTTAAAATGACTAGTTTATAATTACATTAAAAAAGTTCAAATATTGTAATTTTAGTTTAAATAATTTTCATATTTAAAAATAGTTAAATGTTAACCTTTGAAATTCTCATTGAAGATTCTTTTGAAAATATTAATACTAATTTAGAATTATCTCCGATAAATAACAAAAACATATTAAGTATCATAAATGATTTTGAAGATGGTCTTTGGCGATTTAAAAAGTTTCAAAATTTTATTTGGGATAATATTGCAGAAACCTCTTTGTCATTTTTGGAAAGAGAATCATTAATTGATAAAAATCATTCTATTTTAACCGCAGCCGCCCAAAATCTTAGACTAACTGATAAAGAAGGAGACATAAGTAAAGGTAGCGAGTTGGCTGAAATTGTTTTATATGGAATTATGAAACATCACTATAATGCTTTACCTATTGTTCCTAAAATATTTCATAAACAAAATTCACAAGATAATGCTAAAGGTGCAGATAGTGTTCATATAGTTATTGAAAATGAAGATGATTTTTCTATCTGGTATGGTGAGGCAAAATTTTATAATAATATTGAAGATGCTCGTTTAAGTGAAATTGTTCAATCAGTAGAAAATTCATTGTTATCTGATAAAATTAGGAAGGAAAACAGGATTATAACTAACATTTTAGAAATTGAAAATTTAGTTACAAATGAAACACTTAGAAATAAAATTAAACTAGCCTTATCTAAAGAAGAATCACTTGATAAATTAAAACCAAAATTACATATCCCTATTTTATTATTACACGAATGTAGTATAACTAAGGAACATACTATTTTAAGTGATGTATATAAAAATCAAATAAAGGAATTTCATAAAAAAAGAACTGAAGCTTATTTTAAAAAACAAATAAATAAGATGAAGGAAATACACATGTATTCTGAAATACAATTTCATTTAATTTTATTTCCTGTTCCTTGTAAAAATACAATTGTTGACAAATTTGTCCAAAATGTAGATTTTTATAAAACCAATTAGAGTATGGATATTTTTGATAATTGCAAAAAAATACAAGAATTTATCAACGATAAAAAAGACGTTGAAGCTAGGAATGAGTTAATTAAACTTTTGAATCATCATTCTATAAACAGAATTGAGTATTCTCCTTTATTGAATAGTTTAATAAGAGCTACAGGTTTATATCCCTATTTACAAACAGAATCTGCTTCTTGGCAAGATAGGTATGTCTATGAAGTTTTTAAAGTGGATATTGGAGGTAGTGAATCTACTCTTCATCGAGAACAATCTTCATTATTGAAAAAATTAATAAATGGAGAAAATATAGCAGTAAGTGCTCCTACAAGTTTTGGGAAAAGTTTTGTAATTGATGCATTTATTTCAATTAAAAATCCTGATAATGTAGTAATTATTGTCCCTACAATAGCTTTAACAGATGAAACAAGAAGACGATTATATAAGAAATTTTCACATAAATATAAAATAATTACTACAACAGAAGTCGAATTAGGATTGAAAAACATATTCATTTTCCCTCAAGAACGAGCAATGAGTTATGTAAATAAATTAGATAATATTGACATATTAATTGTTGATGAATTTTATAAAGCTAGTTCTGATTATGATAAATCAAGATCCCCTTCTTTATTAAAAGCAATAATTAAATTAGGTCAAAAGGCCAAACAAAAATATTTTTTAGCACCCAATATCACATCAATTGGAGAAAATGTGTTTACAAAAGATATGATTTTTGAAGACAAGCTTAATTTCAATACTGTTTTTCTTGAAAAATTCAATTTATATAAAGATATAAATAAAGATGAAATTGCAAAAGGTGAAGCTCTTTTGAAAATATTAAATGAAACAAAAACAAATTCGCTAATATATGCTGCTTCATATCCCCAAATTGATAAGGTTTCAAATTTGTTAAATGAAAATATTCCAATTTCAAATAAGCCATTATTAATAAGTTTTTCAAATTGGTTAACAATAAATTATGGAGCAAACTGGAAATTAACCAATTTAATTAAAAGAGGTATTGGTATCCATAACGGTCAATTACATCGCTCAATTAGTCAAATACAAGTTAAATTATTTGAAGAAAAAGAGGGACTTGATAATATTGTTTCTACATCTTCAATAATAGAGGGTGTCAATACATCAGCTGAAAATGTAATAATTTGGAGAAATAGAAAAAGTGGAGGAAATGAACTTTTAGATAGTTTTACCTATAAAAATATAATAGGACGTGGAGGTAGAATGTTTAAATATTTCATTGGTAAAATTTATCTTTTAGAATCACCACCAGATGAAGGAGCTACTCAATTAGATATACCATTTCCAGATATGATTTTAGGTGATATAGATGCAGAACTTTATAAATCAAGCCTTAACAACGAGCAAATTGGAAAAATTACAACATTTAAAAATGAAATGTATGAAATTTTAGGCAAAGATACTTATGATAGATTGTTAAAAGAAAATATTTTCCAATCAAACAATTCTGAATTTATTAAAGAAACAGCTTCTCAAATGAAAAATAATCCATTTGAATGGAATGGTTTATCTTTTTTAAATTCAAATGATACAGAATCATGGGATAGACTTTTATGGAAAATTATAAGTTTACACCCTGGAGAATGGGGAGATGGTCCACATGGGTTACAACATCGAAAATTTGTAGCATTTGTTAAAGTTTTAATTGATAATTGGGGCAAAACAATCCCCGAATTATTGGATGAATTAGATGAATTTGATATTGATATTGAGCAGTTTTTTAAACTTGAAAGAACTGCTGCATTTAATTTATCGTCATTAATAAGTGATATAAATATTTTGCAAAAAGAAATTTTAGGAAATGGAACAGATGTGTCATCATTTATTTCAAAAGTTTCTCATGCCTTTTTACCTTCAATTGTTTATCAATTAGAAGAGTATGGATTGCCAAGAATGATTTCGAGAAAACTTCATCAAAATGGAATAATTGATTTATTAGATGAAACCCTAGTAATTCATATTGCAATTGAACAGTTTTTAATAATTGGAAAAGAAAAAATTCTATCAAATAATTTCCTTGATGAATTTGATAAATATATAATTGAATATTTTTATGATGGAATAACACTAACATCATCAAAATAGATTAAATTCTTTGAATTTATAAATTGGTTTAAACCCTCATAATTCAATATATTTGAAATAAATTATATAGTAGAATACAATGTCAGAAGATCAAAAACGAGTTTTAGAACAACAACTTTGGAATATAGCCAATGCACTACGTGGGAAAATGGGTGCAGATGAGTTCAGAGATTATATTTTAGGCTTTATTTTTTATAAATACCTTTCTGAGAAACAGGAAATATATGCCAATGGTATTTTGAAGGAAGATAAGATTACTTTCACAGCTATTGACGAAAATTCAGAATCGGGTAAAGAATTTATTCAAGTACTACATGAAGAATCTATTGATAAACTGGGCTATTTCTTAAAACCATCAGAGTTGTTTAAGGAAATTGCCAAACGTGGTAATAATGATTCTGAAAATGAAAACAATTTCATTCTCGAAGATTTACAACGTATTTTAAATAATATCCAAAACAGTACCATGGGTACTGAAAGTGAAGAGGACTTTGATAATCTCTTCGAGGATATGGACTTAAATAGTACCAAACTTGGTAAAACCACTGAAGATAGAAATCAACTGATTTCAAAAGTGCTTTTTCACTTAGACCAAATTGATTTCAAATTAGAAGATGCTGAAATTGATGTACTTGGTGATGCTTATGAATATCTAATTGCTCAATTTGCAAGTGGAGCTGGTAAAAAAGCTGGTGAGTTTTATACACCACAAGAGGTAAGTAAAGTATTGGCAAAGCTTGTTACCACAGGCAAAAGCAAGTTAAGGTCGGTTTATGACCCTACTTGTGGTTCTGGTTCGTTGTTGTTGCGTGTAGCCAAAGAAGTGAAAGTAAGTGAGTTTTACGGACAAGAACTGAACCGTACTACCTACAACTTGGCTCGAATGAACATGATTTTGCATGATGTACATTACCGCCAATTTGATATAAAGCAAGAAGATACGCTTGAACGTCCACAACACATGGACAAAACCTTTGAGGCTATTGTGGCAAATCCGCCATTTTCGGCTCAATGGTCTGCGAATTTGATTCATTTGAATGATGACCGTTTTAGTCAATATGGTAAACTAGCACCTTCAAGTAAAGCTGATTTTGCCTTTGTGCAACACATGATTCATCATTTGGCTGAAAATGGTATTATGGCTATTGTTTTGCCTCATGGTGTTTTGTTTAGAGGTGGTGCTGAGGGACATATCCGTAAATATTTGATTGAGGAACGTAATTTCCTAGATGCAGTAATTGGTTTACCAGCCAATATATTTTATGGTACGAGTATTCCAACTTGTATTATGGTATTTAAAAAATGTAGAGAAAACCCTCAAAATATATTGTTTATTGATGCTAGTCAGCATTTTGATAAAGTGAAAACACAAAACATATTGCGTGATTTTCATATTGACAAAATTGTTGAAACATATCGTAACCGTAGCGAAGAAGAAAAGTATAGTAAACTAGCTTTATTGAGCGATGTAGCTGCCAATGATTACAACCTCAATATTCCTCGTTATGTTGACACTTTTGAAGCCGATGTTAGTATTGACTTCAATGCCATAGCCAAAGAAATTAAAGACTTGGATACCCAAATTGCGGAAACTGATAAGTTGATTGCTGATTTTTGTAAACAATTAAATATTTCAACTCCTTTTTAAACATGGAAAAACTAATACCAAAATTACGTTTTCCTGAATTTAAAGGGGAATGGGAGAAGAAGACGTTGGTGGATGTGTCTGATAAAATTACAGACGGAACACATGATACACCAAAACCTGTTGACAAAGGAATTCCATTTTTAACAGCAATCCATATCAAAGATGGATTTATTGATTATGAAAATTGTTATTACCTTGATGAAGATGTACATAATTCAATTTATAAAAGGTGTAATCCAGAAAAAGGTGATTTGCTAATTGTAAATATTGGAGCAGGTACTGCTACATGTGCTATAAATACTGTTGATTACGAATTTAGTTTGAAAAATGTCGCACTTATTAAACCTAATAAAAATAAACTAATTGGGAGTTTTCTTTTGCAAATACAACGACATAAATCTCCTAAAATCTTTAATCAATTGACTTCAGGAGGAGCACAACCTTTTCTATCTTTAAAAGAAATAGGTAAGTTGATTGTTCCTTTACCCACCCTTCCCGAACAACAAAAAATAGCAACATTCTTAACTTCGGTTGATGAAAAGCTTCAAGCCTTAAAGAAAAAGAAAAGCCTTTTGGAGCAATACAAAAAAGGTGTAATGCAAAAGATTTTCTCACAAGAATTAAGGTTTAAAGATGAAAATGGCAATGATTTTCCAGAGTGGGAAGAGAAGAGTTTTGGGGAGGTTGCTGAAATAAAAAAAGGAGAGCAATTGAATAAAGAAGAATTAACTGAATCAGGAAGTTACCCTTGTTTAAATGGCGGAATAAATTTTTCTGGTTATACTGAAAAATTTAATTCTAAAGAAAATACAATCACAATTAGTGAAGGAGGTAACTCTTGTGGTTATATAAATTTTATGACGACTAAATTTTGGCTTGGAGGTCATTGTTATAAAATAATTAATTTCAACAATTTAAATAATAGCTATTTATATCAATTGTTGAAATTTAATGAACAAAAAATAATGAATCTTAGAGTTGGTTCAGGACTTCCCAATATACAACTTAAAGATTTGAAATGTTTTCAGCTAAAAATTTCTGAATCCATAGTCGAACAAACTCATATCGCCAATTTCCTAACATCCATAGATGATAAAATTAATCATTGTGGTGAGCAAATAGCTAACATGGAGGTTTGGAAAAAGGGGTTATTGCAGGGGATGTTTTGTTAGTAGCAATATTCATAAATGAAAATATACTTACTATATTTTGGGATCCATAAAATAATTGTTACATTTGTATCAACAGTACCTGTATTGCTTCCCATCAGAACAGCTTGCGGGTCTTTTTTTTGTACTTATCTTACTAAAAACAATACACCTCTCTTGCCTCTCTTTGATGCACACTTGAGAGGTTTTTTTATGCCTAAAACTCAAACTGATTGATATTATGCCTAAAATTCCAAAAACTATAGAAGAACAAATAGCTTTATTACAAAGCCGAAATATGTCTTTTGGAAATATGAGCGATGCTCCTCACTATTTAGCCAATATAAGTTATTACCGCTTAAAAGGATATTGGTGGGAAATGCAAGATGACAATGTAAATCATCATTTTCGTGATGGAAGTTTGTTTGAAGACGTAATTGATTTGTATAATTTTGATAGAAATTTTCGACTTATTGTTTTCAATGCCATTGAACGAATTGAAATTGCATTGAGAACTAAATTGATATATCATCTTTCTCTTGCTCATGGTGCAGAATGGTATTTAAACGCTTCATTGTTTGATAATGCTGATAAGTTTGCATCGTTTGTTACAAAAGTGAGGAATGATATGAATACTAGTAGTGAGGAATTTATCGTTAAACATTTTGAGAATCACCCTAATGAAAACCCTGAAAGTTGGAAAGCTTTAGAGGTACTTACTTTGGGTACATTATCAAAATTGTATAAAAACTTAAAGCATCAGCTACCTGAAAAAAATAAAATATCAACAGAATTTGGTTTGTATAATCAACGATATTTAGCAAGTTGGTTATTGGCAATCACAGTATTAAGAAACATTATTGCACATCATGGAAGGTTATGGAACAGGGTTCTTATAAACAGATATGAATGGCCTAATTCAACCCCTAGTCCTATTTTATCAAACGTTCCGAATAATAGAAGTAAAATTTTCCCAATACTTTCAGCTATTATATATATGAACAATGCGATTAGTCCTGGTCATAATATAAAAAATGAACTTATTGCTTTGTTTGATAAACATCCTAAAGTTCCTTTAAGAAGAATGGGGTTTCCTGAGAATTGGCAAAATGAACCAATTTGGGATTAATATTATTTAGTATCAATTTTATTATACGATTTGCAATTTATTTATGTCCAAACAATCAGAACAAATACTTGAAGAACAATTAATTGCACAGCTTTCAAACATGGGTTATGCCTATGTGATGATTAAAGATGAGCAATCACTTTTACAAAACTTAAAATCTCAATTAGAAAAGCATAACGGCATTCAATTGACTGATAAAGAGTTTGATAGAATAGTAAATATTCTCAATAAAGGTTCTGTATTTGAAAAGGCAAAAACACTAAGAGCCAAACAACATATTGTTCGTGACAATGGTGATAACCTCTATTTTGAGTTTATCAATACTGATTTTTGGTGTCAGAATGAGTTTCAGGTAACACACCAAATAACCATGGAAGGCAAGTACAAAAATCGTTATGATGTTACATTGCTTATCAATGGTTTACCTTTGGTTCAAATAGAATTAAAACGTAGAGGTTTAGAATTAAAAGAAGCCTTCAATCAAATCAATCGTTATCAAAAACATTCATTTGGTACTGGTGCTGCCTTATTTCAATTCGTTCAAATATTCATCATCAGTAATGGTGTAAACACCAAATACTATTCAAACTTTGGTACTACCAAGCCAGAATTTACCCAAACATTTTATTGGACAGATGTCAACAACAAACGTCTTACCAATATCTTAAACGGTTTCACTAGCGACTTTTTAGAGCCATGCCATATCTCGAAAATGATATGCAAATACATTGTTTTACATGAAGGAAATAAACGCTTGATGGTTATGCGTCCATATCAGTATTACGCTGTGGAAGCCATTGTAGAACGTGTAAAAAACACCAATAAAGGTGGATATATCTGGCATACCACAGGTTCGGGTAAAACTTTGACTTCATTTAAAGCAAGTCAGATTTTAATGAATTTGCCACAAGTGAAAAAGGTTGTATTTGTAGTTGATAGAAAAGATTTAGATTACCAAACTAGTAAAGAATTTAACGAATTCAGTGCAGGAAGTGTAGATGGAACTAACAATACCCAAGATTTAGTTAATAAATTCGCCAATGATACCAAGCTTATTGTAACTACCATACAAAAGCTTAACAATGCCATTCAGCCCAAATATGCTTCCAAAATGAAAGCACTTGAAAATGAGCCAATGGTATTTATTTTTGATGAATGTCACCGTTCGCAATTTGGAGATACGCATAAAAATATCATGGCATATTTCAAAAATGTGCAATTGTTTGGATTCACAGGTACACCAATTTTGGCTGAAAATTCAGTTAAAAATGCCTTGGGTGAGCGTACAACCACAGAATTATTTGGTGATTGTCTGCACAAATATGTAATCACAGATGCTATCAAAGATGAAAACGTTTTAAAGTTTGCCATTGAATATGTAGGCAGATATAAACAAAAAGATGGCGTTGCTACCAATATTGATATTGAGGTAGAAGATATTGATACTAAGGAATTAATGGAACATCCCACGAGATTAGAAAAAATCGTGGATTATATTATAGCTCACCATGACCGCAAAACGCACAGTCGTAAATTTACAGGTATGTTTTGTGTGAGTAGTGTTGAAACATTAATCAAGTACTATGATATTTTTCAAGCCAAAAAAGAAGCTGGTTTGCATCGTTTAAACATAGCAACTGTATTTAGTTTTGCTGCCAATGAAGATGAATTAGAAATTGGAAATATTGATAGCTTAGACTTAAATGAGGTTGCAGAACCACAAGCAAAATACAATGAACAAGCTCCAAGCAAACACAGTCGTGAAAAATTAGACGAGTATATTGTCCATTTCAATAAAATGTTTGGAACTGGTCACTCAACAAAAGACACCCAATCATTTTACAACTATTACAACGATGTATCAAAGAAAGTAAAAGAGCAAAAAGTTGATATATTGTTAGTAGTCAATATGTTTTTAACTGGTTTTGATAGCAAAGGGTTAAATACATTGTACGTTGATAAAAACTTGAAATACCACGGTTTAATTCAAGCTTTTTCACGTACAAACAGAATCAAAGATGAATTAAAATCACAAGGGAATATTGTGTCATTCCGTAACTTGAAAAAAGCTACTGATGATGCCATAACCTTGTTTAGTAATAAAGATGCCATTGATGTTATTGTAATGAAGCCTTATGAAGATTATGTAGGCAAATTCAATGAAGCATTTGATCAATTATTAAGCATTACACCAACACTTGATAGTGTTAATGAATTAAAATCAGAAGAAGACGAACTTGCTTTTATTAAAGCTTTTAGAGATTTAATGCGTTTGAAAAACGTATTATCAGCATTTGCAGATTTCAATTGGGATTCACTAGAAATGGATGAACAACAGTTTGAGGACTATAAAAGCAAGTACCTTGATTTACACGATAAAACAAAATCAAAACCTGAAAAAGTATCTATTTTAGATGATGTTGATTTTGAGCTTGAATTGATTCATAGAGACGAAATTAATGTCAATTATATTTTACAACTTTTGATTAAACTGAAATCAAAGGTACAAGGGGATATATCACAAACAGAAAAAGAAATATTTGGTTTACTAGGTTCTGAATCAACACTTAGAAGCAAAAAAGAACTGATAGAGAAATTCATTGCTGAAAACTTACCAGTTATTGAAGATACTGAAAATGTAACAGAAGAATTTGAAAAATTTTGGAATGAGGAACAGCTCAAAGCCTTCAATAACATAGTTACAGAAGAAAACCTTTCCAAAGACAAAACCGATAAACTAATTGCTGAATACCTTTTTGCCGAAAAACCACCTTTAAGAGACGAAGTACTTGACCTAATCGAAGGTGATAAACCAACCTTACTTGAACGTAAAAAAATCGGTGACAGAATCCTGAATAAGATTCTCGGTTTTGTGGAAACGTTTATTAATGGGATGGTTGGGTAGAATTATAAATACTTAATTATTTTAAAGTAATAAATAAAAACCTATTTTAACTTAAGTTATGACACAACACAATATTATTAGTTTTTGGAGAGATATTGAAATTTTTAATCTTCCAGATATGGATTATAGGTATCCAAAATATGAAAATGGAAAAATACTTCCTTGGCAAAAAGAATTAAATTCAACTACTAAAAATAAGGTATCGAGTTATACAATATACTTTGGATGTTTTTCCAAATCTGAAATTATAAGTCAAATTGAAAAATTTTCTCATAAAGAAATCATTGACAATTCAGATTGGAAAGAACCTGTTTTGGGTTTTACTTGTTTAGCTGAAATTGTTTTGGATGAAAATGGGTGTCTTATTCAAAATGGTTATTTGCATGCTTCGTATTTATATGGTTTGAATTGTTTAGTAGAAAAAAAGCCTGTTTCTGATGTTGTTCAAAGATTAAATAATGTAATTGAAGAATTTCAATTAAGAAACCCAATCAAGTCACCAAACTTAAATGAAATTAATGTTCAAAATTCAAATTCATTAAATTGGGAAATATTAAATACTGAAATTATCTATTTAAAGAATATCACAAATGGATGGCTAACAAAAGAGATTTCAGTTTACATAGTTGAAAATGAAACACCCAAAGAAATTAGTTTTTTAAACAGTTTTTACCTTGAAGAACTAAATCAGATTTACAAAAGTCCAGATTCATTTGGAAAAAGTTTAAATGAATATCTTTCTATTGATATAAATGAGACAAAAAGAATTGATGTAATAGAAGATAAAGAACAATTGTTATCAACCCTAGATCCAATAAATATACCTACAGGTCGATGGCCATCAAATATAAAATATGGTCTTTACACAGCTCAATTAGGTGCCGTTTGTACTGCATTGTATGAATTAAAAACTGTTGGAGGAATTAGAGGAATAAATGGCCCTCCGGGTACAGGAAAAACTACTTTATTAAAAGATATTATAGCTGATATTGTTGTTAATAGAGCTAAACGAATTTTGGACAATAATAATTTATTTTTAAAATATGAAAAAATTGAAAATGAAACTGGAAATAGTTATCATTTTTATAATGTTAACACAACTGTATTTTCAGATTGTGGTATTGTTGTATCAAGTAACAATAATACAGCAGTAGAAAATATAACTAAAGAACTTCCTTCATGTAAGAATTTAGTACCTGAATTAATAAAAAAAGGTTATTTTTCTGAAAGTTCTCAAAGATTAGTTGACGAACCTAGTTGGGGCGTATTAAGTGCAGCTCTTGGGAATAAATCAAACATTAACAATTTTATCAAAAATTTTTGGGAGAATGGTAAGTCTGCAAATGAAATTGGATTCAATAAACTTATCTGGTCTATTTATGACAATAAAAATAATGATAAAACTGATGAAATGAGAAGGAAATTTGACGAGGCAAAATCAAACTTGTCAAATTTGTTAAATAAATGGGAAGCATTTCAAAATGAAGCATCATATTTTCATCAATTGTTACCAACTCATATAAGTAACTTAAAGTTATTAAAAGTTATAACTTTAGAAATTGACAATCTTAATGAACAATTAAATATAGAATTAAAATTCTCTAATGAATATAACGACAAGTTATTGTCAATAAATCAAGAAATAAATCAGTTACAGAAATCAATCACACTTCAAAATAGTCAAAAGCCAACATTATTTTTTATACATAAACTTTTTAATACATTAATGTATAAAAAATGGAATCAATCAATTATTAATTATTTGGATGACTTACAAAAAATTAGTGTTGAACATTCAAATATTAAAGAAAAGTATAATGATTGTAAACAATTAATTAAATCCTTATCTGATCAAATTAAATTAAAACAAATTAATCTAACTAAAGCAAAAAAAGAAATAAATGATTATGCTGAAGTGCGTGAAGAACTAGTTGTCAAATATCAGATTGACAAATCCAACCTTGTAGACGAAAATTTCTTAAATCTTCCTTTTGATAAAACACATTTAAGTAATCCTTATTCATCAGAACAATTAAACCTGTTACGATCCGAAATTTTTATCACTAGTTTAGAAGTACATAAGTATGCTATTTTATCTCATCCTAAGCAATTCAGAAATAATTTAGAACTGTTTTTCAATGTAATTAATGGGAGTAAAAAAGTTAACAAAGAGATTGAATTACAGCTTTGGGATACATTTTTCTTTTGTATTCCAGTTGTTTCTACAACATTAGCATCAGTTGGAAAACTGTTTGGTTCTTTTGGAAAAGAGAAAATTGGTTGGCTTCTATTAGACGAAGCAGGTCAAGCAACCCCACAATCAGCTATAGGAATCATTTGGCGTTCAAAAAGATGTATAATAGTAGGAGATCCATTACAAATTGAACCTGTAGTAACAGCTCCCAAAAATCTAGTTAAAAGTTTAAGATTACAGAATAAATTACAAGATAATACATGGTCACCTTTAGTATCTTCTGTACAAAAACTTGCAGATAGAATTTCGACTAAAGGAACATACATGCTTCAAGCTAATAGTGAAGAAAAAATATGGACTGGATTTCCTCTACGTACACATAGAAGATGTAATAATCCAATGTTTGAAATTGCAAATGAAATTGCATATTTAAACCAAATGGTTAAAGCTGAGGAAGATGATAAAACAAAGGAAAATGATCCAATAAGAAGTGTTTGGTACGATGTTGAAGGTAAAGAAATAATAAATAAACAAGTAGTAATAGATGAGCTTAATCTTTTATCCGAAAAGGTAAATGATTTAAGAAGAAATAATTACAATGGACAAATTTTCATAATAACTCCATTTAATTCAATTGCATTTGAATGTAGAAAATTATTTAAAAGTGACAATATGATTTCTTGTGGGACAATTCATAAATTTCAAGGTAAAGAAGCTGATATTGTATTTGTTATTTTAGGAACAGACCCTGAATCTCAAGGATCACGAAAATGGGCATCTCAAGCACCTAATATGTTAAATGTAGCATTAACTAGAGCTAAAAAAAGATGTTATGTCATTGGAAGTAAAAAGTTATGGTCAGAACTTGAATATTTTAATGTTATGGCTAAAAAATTAGTTTAGTATTTATTTAAGAATTGTAAAAGGTTAATTTATGACATAAGTTGTTCAAAAATCAAATTCTAAATATAATCTCACAATTCCATATCCAACTCCAAGGCCAAAGCAATTGCCTTAGCCTTTGCTTTGGCAATTGCTGCACTTGATTCATCTTCTACATAAGGCTCAATAACAGGAACATCAATCTTTGCTAAAGCTTCTTGTAACGTTCCTTTTACAATGGTTTCGTATTCGTTTTCACCACGGTCACCACGTTTTTTTTGAGTTTCTTCACCTAAAATATCTGAAGGATATTGTTTAAAGTGTTGGTCTGCAATGAGGTTGTTGATTCGGTCAGTTATAAATTCGTCTTCAGGTTCTACAATTTCTAGCAATACTTGTAATGACCTAAAATTGATTTTGTTCCAATTGAAATCTAATTGCATTAACCTTGGATATTGATTAAATTCATCCAATTCAGCAAAAGAGAAATAACCCAATTCAGCATTTTGTAAATCACCATTCAAAACTGCAAATCCGAAAAACATATTGTCTTTTCTGTCCCATTCAATCACATACCAATCCGAACCACCCATGAAATAATGTGCATGAATCATGGCTTTGTCGATGGGTACTTTTGAACGAGTTGGGATTTCTTGCAATTGTTTTTCGAGGTTCTCCAGCAAATAAGTAAGTTCCTTTTCTGAACTTTTATCAAGCTCTTTTAAAAACTTTACCTGATTTAATGGCAGAATTTGTTGTACAGTTTTGAATGGTGCTAATACCATAACTTAATCGTTTTCAGTAAATAATGTATTTTCCATTTGACCCAAAGCATCATAAATGGATGCCATGCCTTGTTCATACAATAAGTACTTCACTTTATCAACCAATTGCCCCAAATAAGCTTTGTTTGAAGCAAAAGCTATCACATTTGGGTACATACTTTTGAGTTGCTCATCTTTATCTAAATCAAGAATAGATTGCTCAATAACAAGTTGTAAATCTTTATCCGTTTTGCTCATTTGCCAATACAGTTTTGAGATGTAAAAAACTATTAAATTGTACCGCTAGTAAACTACTGATAGCTTGCAAAAACAGCATCACAAATACTCCATTGCTTTCAAAGTAATTCATTTGATAACCAATAAAATACACCAATGGGTAAATCAATGTAATAAGAATGGTACACGATAAAGTGTAATGTGTTTTAATCCAGTTCAAAGTGTTTGTCATTTAATAGGTTGTTAAATGTTTCAAGGCTAATTTTTTGTTCTCTACCGTCTTCGGTAATCAGTTTTACTTCATTTTTTTCCTGGTCTTTTTCAAAGGTTGAAATTGAACCATCACGAAGTTTTACAAAACCTTTGCTCAATACTTTGGCTGATTCTGAGGGATTGTCAGCATTGTTTAAGTATTGATTTTCAAAGTCATCATAAGAAAGTTCACTTTCTATAGGTGGTTCTTCTGATTCAATGTTTTTCACAGAAACAAGTACTTTTTGATGGCTTAAATCATTAAGCAAAACAGATACTTCTGTTAAACCATTATTCATGGTAAAGCTGAGGTGTTTTTGAATTTCCATAAGGTTTGATTGTTATAATTGAGGTATGTTAATCTTTCCATGAGTGTTTGCGAAACACCAAAATGTCTGTACCGATATAAGTGTTGGGGAACACATTATTGGGTAATCGGTAGGCTTCAATAAGTTCAGCTTTGGCGTGGATTTCTTCTTTGATTTTGTTGTATTTATTATCATTTCGCATAAATGAACTTGGGATAATAAACACCATCAAACCGCCAATTTTGAGTAAATCCAAACCTCGTGTGATAAAGTATTGGTCAAAGGTTAAAGCCTCAGTAACAGTTTTTTCTTTAGGGGAATATTGGCTTATAAAACTCTCATAAGGCGGATTACCAATAATTAGATCATAATCGCCTTTGGTTTTGGGTAGATGAAAATTACCTCGAAAGAATTTTGTCTCGAAACTACCTAAAGTAATATTGGCTTTGGGGTATAAAAGCTTTGCAATATTGAATGCTATTGAGTCAACTTCATAAGCATCAATTAAAGTTGGATTGTGGTATTTGAAAAATCTTCCTGTTCCGCAACTAGGTTCAAGTACTTTGCCTGAACTAGTAAAACCGTTTTTGTAGGCAATTCCCCACATTTTTTGAATGATTTCATCTGGAGTATAGAACTCACTTAAAATGCCTTGTCCTCGAACACCTTCTTTGGCTAAACCGCCAATGCCTTCATAACTGATTAAAAGTTCTCTTTCAGCTTCAGTAGGAGTTCTGTTTTCGTTTAAAATCTGTTCAACCAAATCACGGATTGATTGTGTTATTGTTGATTGGGTAGATTTTGGCACTTCAACTTTCTCAACATCCTCAACAATGGCACGAGCAATTAATTGGTTTAAATCTTGACCAGATTCTATAATTGCATTCCAAGTAGAAAGCAATAAACAACAAGTATCAAGATTGATTTTAGAGTAAGTATTGTTGATTTGTAAATCAGAAAGTATGGTATTGACAAACTCAATGTCAATTTCAAAACCAAGTGGAGGTTTAACCTCAATACAAAAATCACCAGCTTCTTTGGCTGATTTAGGAGAATCACGAGTGAGTTTTGTAACCTGGAATTTCTCACCAGTTTTATCAAGTAAAAGTTTTTTGAGTTCTAAAGAGGTGTTAATTGTTGGCATGAATATTTGCGATTTTGTATCTGCAAATATTCATGTCAATGACTACATGTTGGAGAAAATTTTACCGTTATTGGTTGAATATTTAGATTTATTCATCCCTTGATTCTCTTTTGAGTGAAATTTGATCAATTAAAAATCGAAATGTCTCATTTGCCAATTTAGTATTTAATAATTGAGAAATTCTATTGTAAACTTTATCCCAATTATTTTTTATTTCAATTTCATCAATTTCTTGTTGATTAGTTTTTAAAGTAAAGAACCTTAATGTTACATTATTAATATCTTTATATGACAGTTCAAGAACTTTATAATCAAATCCTATTTCTGGTACAATGATATAAAGAGAAGCATCTGTTACATCATCTTCAACAGAGGTTGTTGTAACTACATAATTGAAATACCCCTTTGCATAGTCATAGATTTCTTGCCCATATTCATGTAATATAGACTCTATTTGATTTAATTTTGGAGTTACATTTTCTTTTCCAAGAAAATTCAATTTTAACCTACCCATGTTATTTAATTTTTAAAGTTATTGGTAAATGATCAAAGTTATGTTTTAATATACATTTTTTCTTTTTTAAAAATATTAAAGAAACTCCTCCAATTTCAGTTATTATTTTAAAGTCAAAATTAGTAACTTCTTTCGATATTAATGGGAAATCTAATATTCCAATATTTTGCATATTATAGAATGTGCCTATTAAATTTAGATTTGAATTTTTTTGAATATATTCTAAAACAGGATTAAAATATATTCTATTTAAAAATTTATTAGAATTAAAATTAAATGATTTATAATAGAAAAAGCTATTAATGTATCTAGCATTTTGCATTAATTCTTTTTCCCATGGTTCAATATTAAAATCACCCATAATTATAATTCTATCCTGATTATTTTGAAGTGTTTTGGTGCTTATATATCGTGATAATTCAATTATAAAACTATTTTGATTTATAACATCACCTACTTTTGACATTCCATGTATTAAAAAAGTTGAATAAAAAATGCCGTTAACTTGGAATCTTAGATATATTATTCTTCCATCTAATTGTTGCTCACTAAATGTGAAATTATTTATATTTGAAATACTTGTTTTAATGAATACTTTAAGTCCAAAAGAATTCCAACCATACTGATTACAAACAATATTAGTATTATATAATGTTGGAGAATAATAAGTGTTATACCCTTTGTTTTGAATATGTGAAATGAATTCGCTACATTTTTTTATACTTTTGGGACCTTCTGCTACACAAAATATATCTGGATTTTCATCATCTATAATTTGATTAATCCAAGGCATTTTTTTGTTAATATAATTATCGTTTATATTCCAAAATAAAAATTTCATTAATCTAGCTTTTTTTATTGAATTTGTTCTTTTAACGTATTATACAAATAATAGTTGTTTAACATATCAACTTCCTCCCAACCACTTCAACCACCTTCACAGTAACCGCATTACCACACATTTTGTACCTATGAGTTTTGGCAATTTCTCTCTCTTCACCATTGTAAATACCAAACTTAGTCCAATTGTCCGGAAAACCTTGTAGGCGTTCACATTCTATTTCGGTTAACCTACGAATGGTTTTACCTTCAAGAATCATATTGTCTTTTTGAACACTAGTAAGACAATTGGTTTTTGTTTCGTCTCCAAATTCTAAACATTGTTTGCCACCTTTTTCACGGTTTTCATTGCGTTGAGCTACACAGATTTTGGCTTTATCATCTAATCTACTTGACGACAAACAAGCCATTATTCCATCAGGGTCATAAACTCTATCACGTTGACGAGTTGTGTTTCCAAAGTTTTCTTTAAAGTTTAAATTTTTGATGATTAGCGTACTTCTACTATTATCAGTTTGCCTTGTCAAGCAAGGTACAATATTTCTATTATCATGTACCCATTTATCCTTAGAACCAGCCCAATACAACAAACTATTACTTTTGTCAACATACACACCTTGGTTAACCTGTGTATCTATGGTGTGAGCAATGCCTTTGCCTACAATTCCTCTACGAGTAGAACTGTGAGAAACATTAAAATCAATGCTATCTCCAACATTTACCTCTTCAAATCCTTTCTTGTTGTTTGATTTGATTAAAGTCATTCCGCTGTGGTGTCCTCCACTTGCTCCTCCAGCGGTAATTGCTCTAACAATTGCGGTTTCTGATTTCCCTTCAATAGACCTAATATCGCTTGATGAGAGAGGAAATATTCTTCTGCAACTACTGGTTCCAAGATGTCCGACAAAGTAAGTTCGTTCCCTATTTTGGGGCAATAACCAAGCTGTATTAAGAAGCTGCATTTCAAGGCTGTATTGTGGACAACCTGAATCAAGGTCGGAGAGAATTTTAACTGTTTCGTAGAAGTCATAGCCTTCATTGACAGAAAGCAATCCTTTGACGTTTTCAGCAATGAAAACTTGAGGTTTAATTTCATTGATGAGCCTAACTGCCTCAGTAAGTAAGCCACTTCTAGTACCATCTCTTTGCCCTTGGCGTTTTCCAGCAATGGAATTATCTTGGCAAGGCCATCCGAAAGTGATGATGTCAATTTTGTCGAGGTTTGCTCCCCGAACAGATTCAATTGGGCCGACATATTCTGCATGTTTGAAATTGTATTGATAGTTAGCGATTGCATGTTTATCTATTTCGCTGAAATAATGCTTTTTGATTTCAAAACCAGCTTGTGTTAAGCCTTTGGCAAAACCACCAATACCAGCAAAAAGGTCGAGCAAAACAATTTCCTTTTTCATACAGACAAAAAGTTTAAAGTCTGAAAAAATGAATAAAGGCAATTGGAATAATTGATAATCATTGACATAAATATTTGCGATTTGTGTCAACAAATATTTGTATCAATGACTACATGTTGGAGCGGATTTTACCGTTATAGTGTATATTTGTGTCGGTTTTGAGCACAAACAAGTGCGAAAGAAAAATAGTTTATGCAACAAATCAATTGCAATAAAAGTTGAATTAATTTACTTATATGTATAAAACAATAAATGAGATATCTGACTGGGAAGATCTACAAAAACAAGTTGAAATAATTTTTACTGAATTAGGATATCGGGCGAAGGTGAATGAACGAATTGATTTAAATAATGGGGCTAAGGTAAATGTTGATGTTTTAGCTTTAAAAGGTGAAAATGTACTTAGTCAAAAGATTTTAATTGAATGCAAATTGTGGAATAGTAGTATTCCACGATCTGTGGTTCAATCATTAAAAATGGACGTTCAAGAAGCTGGTGCGAATTATGGAATTATAATTTCCAAACAAGGATTTCAAAGTGGTTCTTATGAAGGAATAGCTCTAACAACAGTTAAACTTCTAACATATGAGG
>Ga0214921_10003296_pt1 | contig 24918 bp, 21 predicted proteins | sample LL1505_MetaG_FD_177992 | JGI IMG/M metagenome (GOLD analysis project Ga0214921, IMG submission 177992) | Freshwater microbial communities from Lake Lanier, Atlanta, Georgia, United States - LL-1505 | ecosystem: Environmental > Aquatic > Freshwater > Lake | place: USA: Georgia | collected...
TTTTGCGCGGCCCGCAAGCCACCATGTACTCGGTGCGCCCTTGGACCATTCGCCAATACGCCGGTTTCTCTACCGCTGAAGAGTCCAACGCCTTTTATCGCAAAGCTTTGGCCGCCGGCGGTCAAGGTGTGTCAGTGGCTTTCGACTTGGCTACACACCGCGGCTATGACTCCGACCATCCCCGCGTCACAGGCGACGTGGGCAAAGCCGGCGTAGCCATTGACTCTGTTGAAGACATGAAGATTTTGTTTGACCAGATTCCTTTAGACAAGGTGTCTGTGTCCATGACCATGAACGGCGCGGTATTGCCTGTGTTGGCAGGTTATGTGGTGGCAGCAGAAGAGCAGGGCGTGAGCCAAGACAAATTGTCGGGAACCATTCAGAACGACATTCTGAAAGAGTTCATGGTGCGCAACACCTACATTTACCCACCCGAGCCGTCGATGAAAATCATTGGCGACATCATTGAGTACACGGCCCAACACATGCCGAAGTTCAACTCCATTTCTATTTCGGGTTATCACATGCAAGAGGCCGGTGCCAATCAAGCACTTGAAATGGCTTTCACTTTGGCCGACGGCAAAGAGTATGTCAAAACAGCCATTGCCAAGGGCATGGATGTCGACGGCTTTGCCGGTCGTCTGTCATTCTTCTGGGCAGTAGGCATGAATTTCTATTTAGAAATTGCCAAGATGCGTGCCGCGCGCTTGTTGTGGTGCCGCATCATGAAGGGCTTCGACGCCAAGAGCCCCAAAAGCCTCATGCTGCGCACACACAGCCAAACTTCGGGCTGGTCGCTCACAGAGCAAGACCCCTACAACAACGTGGTGCGCACTACCATTGAAGCAATGGCCGCGGTGTTTGGTGGCACGCAATCTTTGCACACCAACAGCTTTGACGAAGCCATTGCATTGCCCACTGAATTCAGCTCGCGCATTGCCCGCAACACACAGCTGATCATTCAAGAAGAGACGCACATTGCCAATGTGATCGATCCTTGGGCTGGTAGCTACATGATGGAATCGCTGACGCAAGAAATGGCCGACAAAGCTTGGGCCATCATTGAAGAAGTCGAAGCCATGGGCGGCATGACCAAGGCCGTAGACAGCGGCTGGGCCAAGCTCAAAATTGAAGCGGCCGCCGCAGAAAAGCAAGCGCGCATTGACTCTGGCAAAGACGTGATTGTGGGCGTGAACAAATACAAGCTGGCCAAAGAAGACCCGATTGATATTTTGGCCATTGACAACGTGAGAGTGCGCGATGGCCAAATTGAACGGCTGAAGAATATTCGCGAAACTCGCGACACTGCCAAAGTTCAAGCCGCATTAGACGCACTCACTGCCTCCGCCGAAAGCGGTCAAGGCAATTTGCTAGAACTCAGCATTCAAGCCATTCGATTGCGCGCCACCGTGGGTGAGGTGTCCGACGCATTGGAAAAAGTTTTTGGGCGCCACCGCGCCGATACTCAAAAGGTGACCGGCGTGTACGCAGTAGCTTACGACTCAGCAGAGGGCTGGGACCAACTCAAAAAAGAAATCAACGACTTTGCCGATGCCAAGGGTCGCCGTCCTCGCGTGATGATCAGCAAGCTGGGTCAAGACGGTCACGACCGTGGTGCCAAAGTGGTGGCCACGGCCTTTGCCGATTTGGGCTTTGATGTGGACATGGGCCCCTTGTTCCAAACGCCAGAAGAATGCGCGCGCCAAGCCATTGAAAACGATGTGCATGCGGTGGGTGTGTCTACCTTGGCGGCGGGTCACAAAACTTTGGTGCCAGCCATCATTGAAGAACTGAAGAAGCAGGGCGCAGACGACATCATTGTGTTTGTAGGCGGCGTCATTCCACGCCAAGATTATGACTTTTTGTACGAAGCGGGCGTGAAGGGCATCTACGGCCCAGGCACTCCCATTCCTGCCAGCGCCAAAGATGTGCTGGAGCAAATTAAGAAGGCTTTAGGTTGAATTCGCAAGACCTCATGCAGGGTGTTTTGCAGGGCGAACCTGCGGTTCAACGCCGCGCCATGGCCAAGTCCATTACCTTGCTTGAATCGACACTGCCGGCAGATCGTCTGCAGGCCGATGAATTGCTCACTGGGCTGTTACCGCATTCAGGCAAATCATTTCGTTTAGGCATCAGCGGTGTGCCTGGCGTGGGCAAGTCAACTTTCATTGAAGCGCTGGGACTTTTCTTAATCGCACAAGGTCATCGTGTGGCGGTGCTCGCCATCGATCCTTCATCGACTGTGTCTGGCGGTTCTATCTTGGGTGACAAAACCCGCATGGAACACCTCAGTGTTCACGACAAAGCCTTCATCCGACCTAGCCCCTCCAGCGGCACTTTGGGTGGCGTGGCCGAAAAAACACGCGAAGCCATGTTGGTGTGCGAGGCCGCAGGCTACGACGTGGTCATTGTAGAAACAGTGGGTGTGGGTCAAAGCGAAACCGCCGTGGCCAACATGACCGACATGTTTGTGCTCATGCAACTTCCCAATGCAGGTGACGATTTGCAAGCCATTAAAAAAGGCGTGATGGAGCTGGCAGATTTGGTGGTCATTAACAAAGCCGATATTGATGCCTCTGCTGCCACACGCGCAGAAGCACAAATTACAAGCGCCTTGCGCTTACTAGGAATGCACGGCCACCCAGACCATGCCCATTTCGACGAAGAAATTTGGCATCCAGAAGTTATTCAAATTAGCGCACTTTTAAACCAAGGCGTCGACAACTTTTGGCTCCGCGTTTTGAAATTCAAACGTTTGCAACAAGCCAAGCAAAAGTTTGAGCAGCGCAGACAAGGGCAAGCCCAGTCGTGGATGTGGGAGCGCATCGATGCAGGCCTGAAACAAAACTTCCGCGGTCAAGCCAGTGTCAAAGCTCTTCTGCCTGAACTCATGCAGAAGGTCATCACAGGCCAAGTTCCAGCCTCCACTGCAGCCAGACAATTGCTAGCCGCTTATCAAGCGACTGGCTTTCCAAAAAATTGAACTATCCGTATTGAAGCGAGTAAATCATGCAAGACATCATTCAACAACTTGAACAAAAACGCGCAGCTGCACGCATGGGTGGTGGGCAAAAACGCATTGATGCACAACATGCCAAGGGCAAGCTTACAGCGCGCGAGCGCTTAGAAGTTTTGTTAGATGAAGGTACCTTCGAAGAATGGGATATGTTTGTGGAGCACCGCTGCACCGACTTTGGCATGCAAGACAACAAAATTCCGGGTGATGGTGTGGTCACCGGCTACGGCATGATCAACGGCCGTTTGGTATTTGTGTACAGCCAAGACTTCACGGTATTTGGTGGCGCTTTGTCTGAATCGCATGCCGAGAAAATTTGCAAAATCATGGACCAAGCCATGAAGGTGGGTGCCCCTGTGATTGGCTTGAACGACTCGGGAGGTGCTCGCATTCAAGAGGGCGTTGCTTCTTTGGGGGGCTATGCCGAAGTGTTTCAGCGCAATGCCATGGCCAGTGGTGTCATTCCTCAAATTAGCATGATCATGGGCCCCTCGGCGGGCGGCGCTGTGTATTCACCCGCCATGACTGACTTTATTTTCATGGTGAAAGACAGCTCCTACATGTTTGTCACAGGCCCTGAAGTGGTGAAGACAGTGACGCATGAAGAAGTGACCGCTGAAGAATTGGGCGGCGCATTAACGCACACCACCAAGAGCGGTGTGGCCGACATGGCCTTTGAGAACGACGTAGAAGCATTGCTCATGTTGCGTCGTTTGTACAACTACCTGCCACTGAACAACCGCGAAAAATCGCCGATGCGCGCCAGTGGCGACCCCACCGACAGGCTGGACCAAAGCTTGAACACTTTGGTGCCTTTGAACGCCAACCAAGCCTACGACATGAAAGAGCTTATTTTGAAGACCGTAGACGACGGTGACTTCTTTGAGCTGCAGCCCGACTATGCCAAAAACATGCTGATTGGTTTTGCCCGCATGGCCGGCCAAACAGTGGGCATTGTGGCCAATCAACCTTTGGTGTTGGCGGGTTGCTTGGACATTAAGAGTTCGATCAAAGCGGCCCGTTTTGTGCGCTTCTGCGATGCCTTCAGTATTCCTGTCATCACCTTTGTAGACGTGCCTGGTTTCATGCCTGGTACTTCACAAGAATACGGCGGCATCATCAAGCACGGTGCCAAATTGCTTTACGCCTATGCAGAGTGCACTGTGCCCAAAATCACGGTCATTACTCGCAAAGCCTATGGCGGTGCTTATGACGTGATGGCCTCTAAGCACCTTAGAGGCGACGTGAACTTTGCCTGGCCTAACGCAGAAATTGCGGTGATGGGTGCTAAGGGTGCGGTAGAAATTATTTTCCGCGATGACAAAAACGACCCTGTGAAATTGGCTGCACGCGAAGCCGAATACAAAGACCGTTTTGCCAACCCCTTTGTGGCCGGTGCACGCGGCTTTATTGATGACGTCATTCAACCTAGCGAAACACGAAAACGCATCTGTCGCTCGTTGGTCATGTTGAAAGACAAGAAGGTTGAAAACCCATGGCGCAAGCACGGCAACATTCCGCTTTAAGCGCAATGACCGACAACGCTTGATCTAAAACGCCATTAGGAAAAAATATGTTTACCAAAATTTTGATAGCCAACCGCGGTGAAATTGCATGCCGCGTCATTGCCACCGCCAAGAAAATGGGCATCGCCACCGTTGCCGTTTACTCTGAAGCCGACAAAGAAGCCCGTCATGTGTTGCTGGCCGACGAAGCTGTGCTGATTGGCCCAGCGCCATCGCGCGAGTCTTATTTGGTGGCCGACAAAATCATTGCCGCGGCCAAAGCTACAGGCGCACAAGCCATTCACCCAGGCTACGGCTTCTTGTCTGAAAACGAAGCATTTTCTAAACGCTGTGAAGACGAGGGCATTGCCTTCATCGGCCCACGTCACTTTTCCATTGCCGCCATGGGCGACAAAATTGCGTCTAAGAAGTTGGCCAACGAAGCCAAGGTCAACACCATTCCTGGTTACAACGATGCCATTGACTCGGCAGAAGCCGCGGTCGAAATTGCCAAAGGCATAGGCTACCCCGTCATGATCAAAGCCTCTGCAGGCGGCGGTGGCAAAGGCCTGCGCGTGGCAGCCAACGACAAAGAAGCCTTTGAAGGTTTTACGTCCTGCAAAAACGAAGCCCTTAACTCGTTTGGCGATGATCGCGTGTTCATTGAAAAATTTGTAGAGGAACCAAGGCACATTGAAATTCAAGTCTTGGGCGACAGCCATGGCAACGTGATTTATTTGAACGAGCGTGAGTGCTCTATTCAACGCCGTCACCAAAAGGTCATTGAAGAAGCACCATCGCCTTTTATCACCGATGCCACGCGCATTGCGATGGGCGAGCAAGCCGTGGCCTTGGCCAAAGCGGTGCAGTACCAATCTGCCGGCACAGTTGAGTTTGTGGTGGGCAAAGACCAAAGTTTCTACTTCCTAGAAATGAACACCCGCTTGCAAGTAGAGCACCCCGTGACAGAGGCCATCACGGGCATCGACTTGGTGGAGATGATGATCCGTGTGGCCAATGGCGAAAAGTTGCCGATCACGCAAGCCGATGTGAAGCGCAACGGTTGGGCCATTGAGTGCCGTATCAATGCAGAGGATCCTTTCCGCAATTTCTTGCCTTCTACGGGTCGATTGGTGCGCTTCCAAACGCCCGTGCAAACCATGTTTCAGTCCAACACCCAAGACTTGCTGGGTGTGCGTGTAGACACGGGGGTGCAAGATGGCGGTGAGATTCCCATGTTCTACGACTCCATGATAGCCAAGCTCATTGTGCATGGCACAGACCGGAATGACGCCATTGCCAAAATGCGTGAAGCACTCAATGGTTTTGTGATTCGCGGCATCAGTTCCAACATTCCTTTTCAAGCGGCTTTGTTAGCTCATCCTAAGTTTGTGTCTGGCGACTTCAACACGGGCTTCATTGCAGAAAACTATGCGCATGGTTTTCGTGCTGAAGACGTGCCGCACCATGACCCCGATTTCTTGGTCGCCTTGGCGGCATTTGTTCGGCGTAAATCACGCGAACGTGCTGCCAACCTGAGCGGTCAACTGCCTGGTTACGATGTGCAAATTGGCCATGACTACAGCGTGGTGGTGTTAGGTGCCAAAGGTGAAAACCGTTACATCCCTGTGCATGTGGACGAGTTTCGCGGTCAGAGCGGCAAAGCCATCATCAAGGTGGGTGAGAACCACTACATTATTGAGAGTCATTCGCGCCTGAACGATGTGCGAATTAGCGGCACGGTCAATGGCAAGCCATTTACGGCTCAGGTTGAGCGTGGCACACCTAAAAATCCTTTGGCTTTGCAAGTTCAACACAATGGCACTCGCATTGAAGCGCTTGTCGTTTCGCCGCGCATGGCCGAGTTGCATCAAATGATGCCCTTCAAAACACCGCCCGACATGAGCCGATTCGTGTTGTCACCGATGCCAGGCTTGTTGGTCAACGTTGCCGTAACGGCTGGGCAAAAGGTTCAAGCTGGTGAGCGAGTGGCAGTCATTGAAGCCATGAAGATGGAAAATATTTTGTTTGCCGCGCACGATGGTGTGGTGAAAAAAATCATGGCTTCTCAAGGAGAGTCACTCACAGTAGACCAAGTGATTGTGGAGTTTGAAGCATGAGCCTTATCACTCGCCCCTTCAAAGTATTGGGCATTCAGCAAATCGCCATTGGTGGCCTTGATAAGCGCAAACTGCAAACGCTCTGGATCGACATGCTTGGCCTTGATTTGACAGGCACTTACAAAAGCGACCGTGAGAATGTTGACGAAGACATTTGCGCCATGGGCGTAGGCCCTTTCAAGGTTGAAGTGGATTTGATGCAACCCTTGGACCTAGACAAGAAACCGGCAGTTCACAACACGCCCTTGAACCATGTGGGTTTGTGGATTGACAATTTACCAGTGGCTGTTGAGTGGCTGAGCCTGCAAGGCGTTCGATTTGCGCCGGGCGGCATTCGCAAGGGCGCTGCAGGCTTTGACATTTGCTTCATTCACCCCAAGGGCAGCGAAGAACTGCCCATTGGCGGTGAAGGCGTGCTAATTGAACTGGTGCAAGCACCCGAAGAAGTTGTCAAAGCGTTTAGCGCCTTGGCTGCGCAATACGCCTAAAGATCCTCAAGACTTCTGCCGTGCTTTGGCTTTGGCTTTGGCCAAGGCCGCTTCAATGATGGCTTGCTTGCTAATTTTTTCCGTGTCTTCTTCGGTTGGTTCTGCTAGAACTCGCAATTGTCTGGCTTCATAGCGCTTGCGAGCTTGTTGTGCCAACTCAGGAGACCAAGCCGACCAACCAGTGCGCTCGTTTGAAATGGGAACCATCTCAATGCAATCGACTGGGCAAACAGGCAAACACAAATCGCAGCCCGTGCAGGCAGCTTCTATGACCGTGTGCATGACCTTGTTGCTGCCCAAGATGGCATCCGTAGGACAGACCTTGAGGCACAGCGTGCAGCCAATGCACCATGCCTCATCAATGACGGCAACCGTCATGGGCCCTTCGGTGCCGTTGTCAGGATTGAGGGGAAGCGAGGGACGTCCAGTGATTTTGGATAAAACGGCAACGCCGTCAAGGCCCCCAGGAGGGCATTGATTGATGGGGGCGTTGTCTTGGGCAATGGCCTGTGCGTAGGCCTTGCAATCGGGAAAGCCGCAGCGGGTGCACTGCGTTTGGGGCAGCGCATCGTTGATGCGTTCAGCCAGTGCGATCACTTTTTACGTGCAGGTGCTTTAGGCGCAGCTTTGACGGCAGTTTTAGCAGTCGTTTTCGGAGCCGCTTTTTTCTTTGTACCCAAATGGTTGTGCGCCAAAATGAATTTAACCACTGCGGGGTAAACCGTTTCGCGCCAACGACGGCCACTGAAAATACCGTAGTGACCTGCACCTACCACTTCTAAATGCTGGCGATTGGCTGGTTTGATGTTGCTGCACAAGCCATGTGCAGCTGCGGTTTGACCCGAACCAGATATGTCGTCCAACTCGCCCTCAACCGTCAACATGGCGGTGGTGCTGATGTCTTGCGGACGCACCAATTCGTTTTTGCCTTGGGCGTTTTTAACGTTCCAAGTGCCATGCACCAAACTGTAGTCTTGGAAAACTGTTTTGATGGTTTCCAAATAGTAATCAGCGTCCATGTCGAGCACAGCGTTGTACTCGTCGTAGAACTTGCGGTGCGCTTCTGTGCTGGCGTCGTCGCCCTTGATCAGGTCTTTGAAGTAATCGTAATGGCTTGTGGCATGGCGATCGGGGTTCATGGCCACGAAGCCGGTGTGTTGCAAGAAACCAGGGTAGACACGACGTCCGGCACCAGGAAAGTTACCAGGCACTTTGTAAATCACATTGTTTTCAAACCACTCGAAACTCTTGTTGGTGGCCAAGTTGTTCACAGACGTGGGCGACTTGCGCGCATCAATGGGCCCGCCCATCATGGTCATGGTTAAGGGTGTGGTTTCGCCGCGCGATGCCATGAGTGACACAGCAGCCAATACGGGTACCGTGGGCTGGCAGACGCTGATCACATGGCAATTGCCGTATTTGCCTTGCAAATGCCGAATGAACTCTTGAACATAGTTCACATAGTCATCAAGGTGAAATTCACCCTCAGTTAAAGGCACCAGGCGAGCGTTTTTCCAATCGGTGATGTAAACCTTGTGATCTTTCAGCATGGTCTTCACGGTGTCGCGCAGCAGGGTGGCGTAGTGGCCTGACAAAGGCGCCACAATGAGCACAGTGGGCTGACCCTTCAGCCCAGTCAAAGTGGCAGCATCGTCGGTGAAGCGTTTAAATCTGCGCAGCTCGCAAAATGGTTTGTCAATTTCAATGCGCTCATGAATGGCTATATCGACTTTGCCAACTTGCACAGTGTGAATGCCAAACTCTGGCTTGACATAATCTTTGCCCAAGCGGTGCATCAGTTCATAGCCTGCCGACACGCGGTGTGCGAATTGCGATTGGCCAAAGGGATTTAGCGGATTGCTGTACATCTTGGCGGCGGTATGGGCCAAGTCTGCAAAAGGCTCCATCACAGAGCGTTGAGTTTCGTAGATTTGATAAAGCATGGCTTGAAACCCCTTAATTTATTGCACTGCAGCAATATAGCAGTTGTGGTGACAACAAAGTGGAGTCGCGCACCTAATTTAATTCACATAAGTGACACCAACTCCCGATACCGTGTCTTTAAATTTAGACAACTTTGGCAATGGCCTGGCATACATAATCAATGTTTTTGGTGTTCAGGGCGGCCACGCACATGCGGCCTGTGTCAGTGCCATAGACGCCAAATTCAGAGCGTAGACGCACCATTTGGTCTTTGTTAAGGCCTGAATAGCTGAACATGCCAATTTGGGTGGTAATAAAGCTCATGTCTTGCTTCACACCAGCTGCTTTGAGGCCATCGACCAGCTTTTGGCGCATGGCCTTGATGCGAACCCGCATTTCGGTCAGCTCATTTTCCCAAGTGGCGCGCCACTCAGGGTTGGCCAACACGGCAGCCACCACAGCACCGCCGTGAATAGGTGGGTTGGAATAGTTGGTGCGTATCACAATTTTGAGCTGGCTGAGTACGCGTCCGCATTCTTCTTTGTCGATGCAAACCACAGACAAAGCACCCACGCGCTCGCCATACAAGCTGAAGCTCTTAGAGAAAGAAGTGGACACCAAGAAGTTGAGGCCAGCTGCCACAAACTTGCCAATGACGGCGCCGTCTTCTTGAATGCCATGGCCAAAGCCTTGGTAGGCCATGTCTAAAAATGGCGTGAGGCTTTTGGCCTTGACCACTGCAATCACTTGGTCCCATTGGGCAGCTGTAATGTCATAGCCCGTAGGGTTGTGGCAGCAAGCGTGCAAAACCACAATGGTGCCTGCTGCTGCTGCGTTCAAGCTGGCCAACATGCCATCAAAGTTGACGCCGCGTTTTTCGGCATCGTAGTAGGCATAGCTGTCAACTTGAAAGCCGGCGTTGGTAAACAAGGCGCGGTGGTTTTCCCAGCTAGGGTCAGAAATCATGACCTTGGCGTTGGGGCTGATTTTTTTCAAGAAGTCGGCACCAATTTTGAGTCCGCCTGTGCCGCCAATGCCTTGCACTGTGGCCACGCGGCCAGACGTGACGGGCTCGCTGTCAGCACCAAACACCAGGCTTTTAACCGCAGCATCGTAAGCAGCAATGCCGTCGATGGGCAAATAGCCACGGGCTGAGGGCTTGTCCATCATGGCTTTTTCGGCAGATTGAACACACTCTAGAAGGGGAAGTTTGCCGTTGTCGTCGAAATAAACGCCAACGCCCAAGTTCACTTTATTGGGGTTGGTGTCGGCTGCGAATTGTTCGTTCAAACCCAAGATGGGGTCGCGGGGGGCCATTTCGACGGCGGTAAACAGAGACATGAAAAAGTCCTTGTGGGAGGTTGTAAAAGCAGTTTCTGGCTGGCAGAAACCCAAAACCTAGGTTAGGCTTTAGGGTTGCCCCTAATTTTAACGGCTCTTTCCCCCATTTTTGCCCTCAATTGACACATCTCACGAAGTTCCATGGCCGTATTCCCAGTCTCCTCTGAAGCCCCTATCGAGGCGGTTCCATATGTTGCCCCCGAAGGCAAGTTTGTGCACTACGAAGGCTCGCCCTTTGAGTTGTACCAGCCTTATCCGCCAGCAGGCGATCAACCCACCGCCATTGTTGAGTTGGTGGAAGGTCTGAACGATGGCGAAGTGTTTCAAACTTTGTTGGGCGTAACGGGCTCGGGCAAGACCTTCACCATGGCCAACGTCATTGCACAAATGGGCAAACCGGCCATTGTGTTTGCACCCAACAAAACATTGGCCGCGCAGTTGTACTCAGAATTCAGAGAGTTTTTTCCTAAAAACGCGGTGGAGTATTTTGTCAGTTATTACGACTACTACCAGCCTGAGGCCTATGTGCCACAACGCGACTTGTTCATTGAAAAAGACTCCGCCATCAACGAGCACATTGAGCAGATGCGTTTGTCATGTACCAAGAGCTTGATGGAGCGCCGCGATGTGGTCATTGTGGCCACGGTCTCGGCTATTTACGGCATTGGTGAGCCCGAGAGTTATCACCGCATGATCATGACTTTGCGCACCGGCGACAAAGCAGGTCAGCGCGATGTGATCTCGCAACTCATTCGCATGCAGTACCAACGCAATGACCAAGACTTTAGCCGCGGCAAGTTCCGCGTCAGAGGCGACACCATCGATGTGTTTCCTGCAGAACATTCTGAACTTGCAGTGCGCATTGAATTGTTTGATGACGAAGTTGAAAGCCTGCAATTGTTCGATCCACTCACAGGTCGCATTCGTCAAAAAATCCCGCGTTTCACGGTCTATCCTTCCAGCCATTACGTCACACCGCGCGACAAAGTTTTGGCGGCCGTTGAAACCATCAAAGTCGAGTTGTCAGAGCGACTTAAAGAGTTGGTCGGCATGGGTAAGTTGGTAGAAGCTCAGCGGCTTGAGCAACGCACTCGATTTGATTTGGAAATGCTCAGCGAAGTAGGGCACTGCAAAGGCATTGAAAACTACACACGTCATTTGTCCGGTGCTGCACCAGGCGCTGCGCCTAGCACCTTGACCGACTACATGCCCCAAGATTCTTTGATTTTCTTGGACGAAAGCCATCAAATGATTGGCCAACTGAATGCCATGTACAACGGTGACCGTGCGCGCAAAACCACACTGGTGGAATACGGCTTTCGTTTGCCCAGTGCCTTAGACAACAGACCGCTTAAATTTGAAGAGTTTGAAACCAAAATGCGCCAATGCGTTTTTGTGTCGGCCACCCCCGCCGATTACGAAAAAACGCATGCAGGCAAAGTGGTCGAGCAGGTGGTGAGGCCTACAGGGTTGGTTGACCCTGAAGTGGAAGTGCGCCCCGCCATTCACCAAGTGGACGATGTGCTGCAAGAAATTCGAATTCGTGCAGAAAAACACGAGCGCGTGCTCATCACCACGCTGACCAAACGCATGGCCGAACAGCTTACCGACTACCTGTCTGACAACGGTGTGAAAGTTCGCTACTTGCACTCCGACATTGACACGGTAGAGCGCGTTGAAATTTTGCGAGATTTGCGCTTAGGTGCCTTTGATGTGCTGGTGGGCATCAACTTGTTGCGCGAAGGCTTGGACATTCCAGAGGTGTCTCTGGTGGCCATTTTGGACGCAGACAAAGAAGGTTTCTTAAGGTCTGAGCGAAGTCTCATTCAAACCATTGGCCGTGCGGCACGCAACCTGCACGGTCGCGCCATCTTGTATGCCGACCGCATGACCGAGTCCATGAAAAAAGCCATCGGTGAAACTGAACGCCGTCGTACCAAGCAAGTGGCCCATAACTTGGCCATGGGCATTACGCCGCGCAGCATTGTCAAAGAAGTGCGCGACCTCATAGATGGGGTTTACAGCGAGAAGGCTGGTAAGGAAGCTGATCGCTTAGAAAAAGAAGCCGTGCAGCGGGCCAAGGTAGAGGACATGAGCGAGAAAGATGTGTCTAAAGCCATCAAGCAGCTAGAAAAACAGATGATGGAACACGCCAAAAATCTCGATTTCGAGAAAGCCGCTCAGGTTCGGGACCAACTTCAAATGCTCAAGGCCCAGGCCTTTGGGGCGCCGGGTACCGACAACGTGGTGGTGCTCAAGGCATAAAGACCTTTAATTCGTATCCCTACTAATCTGGTCAAGTTCTGCTATAGTCGAGCAAATTAGTCAACCATCTAGGAAATTGCCATGCGTCTTACCACCAAAGGTCGATTTGCGGTCACCGCCATGATCGATTTGGCCCTGCGACACCATTCCGGCCCTGTTACCTTAGCTGCCATCAGCCAAAGGCAAGAAATTTCCCTTTCTTACTTAGAGCAACTGTTTGGCAAACTGCGCCGTCACCAATTGGTAGAGTCCACTCGGGGCCCTGGCGGTGGTTACACCTTGGCCAAAAAGGCATCTGAAATTACCGTGGCCGATATCATTTTGTCGGTCGATGAGCCCATCGATGCCACCCACTGTGGCGGCAAAGAAAACTGCCACGGCAGCAACGGCCGTTGCATGACCCACGATTTGTGGTCCGCTTTGAACTCACGCATGGTGGAGTTTTTAGACTCTGTCAATTTGCAAAAATTGGTGGACGACCAATTGGCGGCGGGTCACACCATTGAAGACAAGCCCGCCATCAAGCGCGCCATTTCTGCCATGCCGGTGACACAGAGCATCCGCATCAACGCACCCAATTCGGTGTTTGCTTTGGGCAACACCTTTGTTAAATCTTGAGAAGTTTTCAAGCATGAACTCTACACCTCACTTTCCTATTTACCTCGACTACAGCGCCACCAATCCCTGTGACCCGCGCGTGGTCGATGCCATGATCCCTTGGTTACGCGAGCACTTTGGCAACCCCGCATCACGCAGCCACGCTTGGGGCTGGGAAGCCGAAGCGGCTGTCGAAAAAGCCCGCGTCGATGTGGCCGATCTCATCGGTGCCGACCCCCGTGAAATTGTCTGGACCAGCGGTGCTACCGAATCCAACAATCTGGCCTTGAAGGGCGCAGCACAGTTTTACAAAAGCCGCGGCAAGCACCTCATTACGGTTAAAACAGAACACAAAGCGGTGCTCGACACCATGCGCGAACTTGAGCGCCAAGGCTTTGAAGTGACTTACCTTGATGTCCAAGAAGACGGCTTGCTCAACCTTGATGTTTTCAAGGCAGCTTTGCGCCCCGATACCATTTTGGTCAGCGTCATGTTCGTCAACAACGAAATTGGCGTCATTCAAGACATCCCTGCCATTGGCGCCATTTGCCGCGAGAAGGGCATCATCTTTCACGTCGATGCCGCGCAGGCCACTGGCAAATTTCAGATTGACCTCAGCACCTTGCCCGTAGATTTGATGAGCTTAACCGCACACAAAACGTATGGCCCTAAAGGCATTGGCGCTTTGTACGTTAGCCGCAAACCTCGCGTGCGCCTAGAAGCACAAATGCACGGTGGTGGCCACGAGCGTGGCATGCGTTCTGGCTCTTTGCCCACGCACCAAATTGTGGGCATGGGCGAGGCCTTCCGCATTGCGCGCCTCGAAATGGACCAAGACATTGCCAAAGTCAAAGCGCTGCAACAGCGACTCTTCACTGGTTTGAAAGACGTTGAGCAAGTGTTTTTAAATGGCCACCCCACAAAGCGCGTACCGCACAACATCAACATGAGTTTCAACTATGTTGAGGGCGAGTCGCTCATCATGGGCATCAAAGGTTTGGCTGTGTCTTCGGGCTCGGCTTGTACCTCTGCCAGTCTTGAGCCTAGCTATGTACTGCGCGCCTTGGGCCGCAGCGACGAATTGGCCCACAGCAGCTTGAGAATGACCATGGGCCGTTGGACCACCGAAGCCGAAATTGACTACGCCATTGACACCATCAAAGCCAACGTGGCCAAGCTGCGCGACCTCAGCCCCTTGTGGGACATGTACAAAGAAGGCATTGACCTCAGCACCATTCAGTGGGCTGCCCACTAACATTGAACCGAAGAATTAAGAAAGTATCACCATGGCTTACAGTGAAAAAGTTGTTGATCATTACGAAAATCCCCGCAACGTGGGCTCCTTTGAAAAGGGCGACGAAGATGTGGGCACCGGCATGGTGGGCGCGCCCGCTTGCGGCGACGTCATGAAATTGCAAATCAAGGTCAACCCCGTTACGGGCGTGATTGAAGATGCACGTTTTAAAACCTACGGTTGTGGCTCTGCCATTGCCTCTAGCTCACTTGTGACCGAATGGGTCAAAGGCAAAACATTGGACCAAGCGGCAGCTTTGAAGAACAGCGAAATTGCCGAAGAGTTGGCCCTGCCACCTGTCAAAATTCACTGCTCCATCTTGGCCGAAGACGCTATCAAAGCGGCCGTTGAAGACTACAAGAAAAAACACGCAGCGGTCTAACCCTGCAGCTTGCGAGAAACACACATGGCCATCTCATTAACAGAAGCTGCAGCACGGCACGTGTCGCGCTACATCACCAAACGTGGCAAAGGCGTGGGTGTGCGTCTGGGCGTCAAAACCACCGGTTGCTCTGGCTTGGCCTACAAACTTGAATACGTCGACGACGTGGCTCCCGAAGACGTGGTCTTTGAAGACCACGGCGTCAAGGTGCTCATTGACCCCAAAAGCTTGGCCTACATCGATGGCACTGAGCTAGATTTTGTGCGCGAAGGTTTGAACGAAGGTTTCCGTTTTAACAACCCCAATGAACGCGATCGCTGCGGCTGTGGCGAATCGTTCCGCGTGTGATTTCACTGCAGGCGTCAGACTTTGAGCTGTTCGGCTTGCCCACAGCTTTTGCATTGGACAGGACGCAGCTAGACCTTCAGTGGAAGTCTTTGCAACGCGAAGCCCACCCCGACCGATTTGCTTCTGAAGGCGCTGCCGCTCAGCGCATTGCCATGCAATGGTCAGTGCGTATCAACGAAGCTTATAACCGACTTAAAGACCCTTTGAAGCGCGCAGCTTACTTGTGTGAGTTAAACGGTGCTGCTGTCAATGCAGAAAACAACACCAGCATGCCACCCTCGTTTTTAATTCAGCAAATGGAATGGCGCGAAGCCCTAGACGATTGCAAAGCGCTGAAAAATTTAGACACTAAAATTACAGCTCTCGAAGCATTGCTAGAAGAAGTTGACGCATCCCATGCACAAGTATTGGCGCAAGCCGCTCACTTGTTGGATGCTGATCACAACTACACCGCGGCAGTAGGGCAGGTCAGGGCGCTGATGTTCATTGAAAAATTTGCACAGGAAGTGCAGCATGGGCTTGACGCCTGCACTTAATTTGAACGCACAGACATTGAAGTTTTAAATGGCACTTTTGCAAATTTCCGAACCCGGCCAAGCGCCGGATCCACACCAGCGGCGCATTGCGGTTGGCATCGATTTGGGTACCACTCATTCTTTGGTGGCTTCTGTGCGCAATGGCGTGGCAGAGTGCTTGCCCGACAACAAAGGCCACATTATTTTGCCCTCTGTGGTGCGCTATTTGCCAGGCCAAGGCAGACAGATAGGCCATGAAGCTGTGGCCAATGCTGCCTTAGACCCCGAGAATACATTGGCCTCTGTGAAGCGGTTCATGGGACGCAGCTTGTCTGACATTGCCCATCCAGAAAAGTTGCCCTACAAGTTTGTGAAGCCCGAGGGTCAAGATGCTGCTTCTGAAAAATGCATGCTGTCTATTCAAACGGTTCAGGGTGCTAAATCGCCTGTTGAAGTCAGCGCCGAAATTTTGGCCACGCTGCGCTACAGGGCAGAAGACACCTTCAACGATGATTTGCACGGCGCTGTGATCACGGTGCCTGCTTACTTTGACGATGCGCAAAGACAAGCCACCAAAGATGCTGCGCAGATGGCGGGCATCAATGTGCTGCGCCTGATTAACGAACCCACAGCAGCCGCCATTGCTTATGGATTAGACAATGCCAGCGAAGGCATCTACGCAGTATTTGATTTGGGCGGCGGCACCTTTGACATTTCTATTTTGCGTTTAACGCGCGGCGTGTTTGAAGTGATGGCTACCGGTGGTGATTCAGCATTGGGTGGTGACGATTACGACCATGCATTGGCAGATGCAGCCTTGGCATCGATGGGTCTAGTTGACGTTCAGGCTGGCTTAAGTGCTGAAGACAAAACCCGATTGAAAGCAGCTGCTCGTGCGGCCAAAGAGGCTTTGACCACGTCTTCTGATGTGTCGTTGGTATGGTCGCATGCTGCCCAAAGTCACGAAGTCAAAGTCACCCGTTCACAATTCAACGAAGCAACTTCTGCGCTTACCGCGCGTTGCATGTCTGCTGTGAAGAAGGCATTGCGCGATGCCAAGATCAAAGCCGATGACATTCAAGGCGTGGTCATGGTGGGTGGTTCAACTCGCATGCCGCAAGTGCAAGAAGCAGTGGCCGCATTCTTTGGCAAGCCGCCCCTGAACAATTTAAACCCCGACGAAGTGGTGGCCTTAGGCGCCGCCATACAAGCCAATCAATTGGCGGGCAATGACTCTGCTGGCGATTTGCTGTTGCTCGATGTCATTCCTTTGTCCTTGGGCATAGAAACGATGGGCGGCTTGGTGGAGCGCATTATTCCGCGCAATCAAACCATTCCCACCGCCATGGCCCAAGACTTCACCACCTACCAAGACGGTCAAACCGCTTTGGCTTTGCATGTGTTGCAAGGTGAGCGCGATTTGGTCGCTGACTGCCGCAGCTTGGCGCGCTTTGAATTGCGCGGCATACCGCCTATGGCTGCAGGTGCTGCGCGCATTCGCGTCACCTTTACCGTAGATGCCGATGGCTTGTTAAGCGTAGCTGCCAAAGAACAAATCAGTGGCGTTGAAGCCAAAATCGATGTGAAGCCGTCTTATGGATTGAGTGACACCCAAATTGCACAAATGCTGCAAGACAGTTTTAGCACTGCCGAGGTAGACATGAAGGCAAGGGCCTTGGTTGAAGCCAGGGTCGATGGCGACCGCATGTTGCTGGCCACACAAAGTGCTTTGAATGCCGATGGACAATTATTGAGCGCAGAAGACCGCGCGCAAATAGATTCGCTCATGTTGGCATTGCGCCATACTGTAGACACCTCACAAGAAGCTCAGGCGGTAGAAGATGCTACCCAAGCCTTGGCCCATGCCACCGAAACCTTTGCTGCCGAGCGCATGAACCACAGCATTCAAAAAGCTTTGTCGGGTCAAAATATTCAGAACCTTTGAAATAATCGTCATATATTTCAAGTCTTAAATCCAATCACTTAGTTTGATCTCAATTCATTTAGAAGAATTCAATGCCAGTCATTAAAATTTTGCCACACGCTGAGTACTGCCCGGAAGGCGCACAAATTTCTGCCCCACCTGGCACCAGCATTTGCGAAGCCTTGTTAGAAAACAAAATCAACATTGAACACGCCTGCGACATGAGTTGCGCCTGCACCACTTGCCACGTCATCGTGCGAGAAGGTTTGAGCAGCTTGAACGAAGCCGAAGAAACCGAAGAAGACTTGCTTGACCGTGCCTGGGGCTTAGAGCCCAACTCACGTTTGAGCTGCCAGGCCTTCATGGGCAAGCAAGATGTGGTGATAGAGATTCCAAAGTACACCATCAACCACGCCAAAGAAATGCATTGAAATGCGCCAATTATTTTTAGACACCGAAACCACAGGCCTCTCTGCAGAGGGCGGTGACCGTGTCATTGAGCTGGGTTGCGTCGAGTTGGTCAACCGCAAGCTTACCGGCAACAACTTGCATTTCTACTTTAACCCTGGGCGCGACAGCCATGAAGACGCTCTTAAAGTGCACGGCATTAGCAATGAATTTTTGCGCGACAAGCCCAAGTTTGAAACTGTGGCACAAGAAATTCTGGACTATGTGCAGGGCGCCGAAATCATCATTCACAACGCCGCGTTTGACGTAGGCTTTTTAAACAAAGAGTTAGAGCTTGCAGGGCAGAAGCCCTTCACCCAGTATGTCGAAAGCGTGGTCGACACTCTGGTCATGGCCAAGCAAATGTACCCCGGCAAGCGCAACAGCCTCGATGCCCTGTGCGATCGTTTGGGCGTCGACAATTCTGGTCGTACCTTGCATGGTGCTTTGCTAGATGCCGAACTTCTGGCCGATGTTTACATCAACCTCACGCGCGGCCAAGAAGCCTTGCTCATCGATGCAGGTGGCGATGAAGGCAAGGCAGGTTCAGAAGACGCTGTCGATTTGTCGGGCTTTGTATTGCCCGTCATTCAAGCCAATGCCCAAGAGCATGCAGCCCACGAAGACCAATTGGATCAATTGGACAATGCCAGTGGGGGCAAGACCATTTGGCGGCAAACTCAGTCGGCTTGACGCCCTAAAAACCTTGAAATACGCCAATTTTCCATGGCATAATTTAAGGCTACGCTGAAAAAGCGATAGGGCGATTAGCTCAGGGGTAGAGCACTGCATTCACACTGCAGGGGTCGCAAGTTCGAAACTTGCATCGCCCACCAAAATTCCTCAATTAAATCAAGCACTTAAGGGCGACTTTAGGTGCTTTTTTTTAGGTTCAAAGTAGTATAGTCCGACTTTACTACTCGTCATAGATTTTTCTGTGCCTTTTCATAGATTTAGAACAAATAAAAATTGTTTTTATTTTTGAAAACAGTTAGAAAGTAAGAGTTTAAATTTGTCTCATGTCTATGAAAAAAATACTCTTACTCAAATTTGAAAATGAGCAATCGCCTAAGCCAATTCAAGGGCTAGATAAATTTACTGAAATTGCAAATCAGCACGGACTTGAACTTAAAACTCTTAACTATCGACAATTAACTCAGGAAAAAATTGATGAATCGCACCTCTATGCGCAAATACAAGAAGCGCATGGTTTTTTGATTAATTCCACAAGTCTGCTGTCAGATGCGAGTATCAGGGATGCTATCAATAGCCGATTGAATGAAGGAGCTATCGCCTTTGCGGATCTACCTGGTCCCAGTCAGCCACAAAAAGAAGGGGACTTGTTTTTTCAAGAATTAGGACTAGAACCCACATCTATCAGAGCAAGTGCTAGAAAGCACAGCAAAATAATTACTGAAGGAACTCACTCCTCCTTAATAGAATGCAATCGGCATGGATTTGAATATGGGTTTCGTGATGCGAATTTATTTGAAGGCGTCTCTACTTTATTGCTGCAGCAGCCAAACGGTTTAGGCTGTTTCGGAAATGCAAAGCCAATCTTATCTCTGCCTTTAAGTGAAATCTCTTTAATTGAAACTCGAAGTGACGTATTCGTTGATGGATTAAATCGTCCAGAATTTCCCCTAATGGGGGTTGTAGCAAAGGATGGCTGGAAAGGTAAGGTCATAGCAACAACAGCTGGATTTATTCATGACTCTTATCCAAATATATTTGGAAATATTTTTCCAGGTATAGAAGGGGGAAATAATATTCAATTAACCCAAAATTTAATTAGGATTATTTCTGAAGGATTCCCGCTGCCAGGGAGAACATGGCAAAGTGTTTACAGTTTATTTTCTGAAATTGAATTCAGATGCCTTGAAATTACACGTAGTTTACTCTCAAATAAATTTGGCAATAACTGGTTTGATCTTTCTTGTCCTACAAATATCAAAGAGAAATGTTCAGATAGAGCGAGCTATGAATTACCAGGAGCACCGCTGTATATTTTTTTAGATTTAATTGATTTTAAAAATATTTGGAAAGAAAACTGGAGTCACTTTTCAGTAGTTTTTGCTACTGCTTCATTGCCAAATCCAAGTAAAAATAGTGCTCTCAAATTCTTTCAAGAATTAAACGAAATTAGAAAAGTAGTTGCTCACCCAATTCGGCAACTTCACTCTGGCTCAGCATCTCCATCAAATGAACAATTTACGTTGATAAAGCAAACTTTAGAAAAATTGAAAGCATTACAAATACAAATGTATTATTTAAAGAATTAAAGCTAAGTAGCCCAGCAACCAAGGTTAAAAATGCGCTGCAGGGCTGATTTGATACCCGCATGCTGTGCCCGAATGGGCCCTGCAGGTCTAAAAAATTGGGCTGTGAAAAATTTATGGGAAGTACTTATCAAATCAGGGTGGTGATTTTTACTCGGTACTCACCACTGCTACTAGTATTCCCAAGGCCGGGGTCTGCGCTTGCTCTGCAACTCGCCCACATTCATCTCGCCTTGTAGTGGCGCGGCATAGAAGCGATCGATCATCTCAGGACTTGTTCTGGCATTTCGCGCCAATGTCAATGTGTCTACGCCTCGACCAAACATCAAGCGGAACATGATGCTGCTGTGCCGCAAGCTGTAAAGGGTTCTTGTTTCTCCAGCTGTGCTGAGTTTCAAGCCAGTGACTTCTAAGACAATTTCAAATTGACGCGCTAGCAGTTTCATGGCGTTGTCACGCGAAGCAGCGTGAGGCATGAATACGTAATCCTCTGGATGTATGTCTCTGCCAAATTCAAGTACCTGACGGCGACGAATGCGTTCGTAAACTTTCACAGCCCAAGGCATCGTTGTGATTGGGAAGCTGTGTCCCTTGCTGGGCGGCAGGCTGAGCCTTAAATAAGTCCACTCACGCTTGATCACTTCAACGTGCTTGTGCTGCATATTTCGAATGTCAGTTGGCCGGATATAGCTATTGACCATGAACACAATTAGATCGGAGAGATCTTTGGTCATCTCAATGCGTTTAATCAATCTGTCAGTTGGGCTGATCTTTTCGCCAGGAGCACAGAAATAACTTCCTTCCATGGGCTCAGTGTGTGCCCGCCACTCAACACGCTTGCCGGCAAGCATCTTAGACTGCTTGGTAATTGCTTTGTATTCACCAACGTTGAACCACCCACGAGGTTTGTCTTCAACGCCAACCTTTGGAAACTCTGGAATATGCTCGATAAAACTGTGCCGCGCTGCGTGCTGCATAACTTTTCGGGTTAAGCCCATGTAGGCACTCAGTGTTGATACGCTGAGCTTGGGCTCTTGGTTGGAAATCTTTTGTAGGAATTCATCCAGCGTTTTGTAATTGATTGACAAAACATCCATGAGCCCAAAGAAGGGCAGTATGTGCTTGTCGTATCTAAGCTTCATGTTGTCGTAGCTGATCCTGGACAGTTGATTCCTGTTGAGCTTGGCTAACTCACTCTCCATCAGCATTTTTGTTGCCTTGGCATAAGTCACAACCTCAGCAGCATTCACTTCTGCTGGAATCCCATCAAAACTTCCACCCCTTATACGAATGGTGATGTCATCGTAAAAACGCTTGGCCGCCTCAAGGGCATCCCGTTTGATTTCCGTTTTGGTCGTACGCTTAAAAATGTGGCTCTCTGCGTAATACCTTACCCACCAATAGCTGGAAGCAGGTATTTTAAAAATCACAAGTTTTCTTGGGTAGCCCGGAATCCGTGTGATGGTGTCCAGTATGGGTACAGACCTGTGACGCTCTGCTGAATCGGGTTCATATGCTCTAACCATGGCTCATGCTCGCAATGTTTTACATAGTGTGTTTTCGGAGAAGTAGGGCAGTCAACCTAAAAAAGGCTGAGGCTGTGGCTTTTAGACAATCTGTATAAAAACCCTGCAAACAATCTGCAGTTCGTTTGCAGGGCAGGGGCTAAGTTGCTTCTACAGTTTCAGTCTCATCATCTTGGTTTGAAGCAGTGGCCTTTGAAGAGGTGCCATATTTCCATCGGTATGTTTCATACCAATCTTGAATGTCTTTGATGGCTTTAGCATATTGATCATCACCATATCCAGCCAATACCTCTTGAAGCGCTGGCAAGTTGGGATTCAAAATTGTTAAGTCTTCAACACCTTTTTCTGAAGCGTTTTCGCTGTTACGTTTTAAAACATCCCACATGTGTGTTATGTCGCTACGCATCGAGCAGATTTGGCCGTAGTTAGATATCAATTTATCTAGCTCGTCAAAAGCTGCTTCAGTTAGATTGAAGCCATCTATGACTTGGGCCGTGTACTTCAAGGTCATAAAGAGGTTGGAATGAACTTCAGCTACTGTTACCAAATAGTCTGAGCTGGTGGTTTTTTTCCAATCCCTTTCTTCACCTCGAATTTCTCTAACAATTACCAACAGTCTTTCGAGCTTATTGATGTCATAGCTATTTCTGCCGCCGCTTTTGTAATACTTGCCATCGGGGATATGCAACAACTTCTTCAGATCTTTCAACTTGGGTAATTCGTTGTCAAAGTGAGATCGCATCAAAATGATGGTCGCCTTGCCATGAGGTCCTAAAAAATCACGCATGTGTTAACTCCTATAAAAGTAAATTGATCCCCGAGTTCATCGGGGACCTGGTCCTTAGAAGGGTGTTGTGACAGCGACACCTGCAACGACATGATTGGAGTCGGTTGGAGCGTTGAGCATGGCCTCTGGTTGCACTGCAGCATTGATCGCAGGAAGGCCTGCAGGTTGATAGCCCTTATCGCCCGGCTTCATTCCCCAGCCTGAGGTGATGCCAAGCTTCTCGCGCAGCACATCCAGTTTTCCCTGCATAGCTTCTAAGTCATCGGGCACGCTGACCTCTGCAACCATGGCCAAGATCTGGGCTTCCATGGACTCGTTGACTTTGAAAAACCTCACCACTCGGCGCTCTTGACCACCAGGGTTTACACAAACGGCAAACTCAAACAAGCCTTCCTTCTTGCCTTCAGCCACAGTGTTGAGCACGAATTTGTTGTCCACTTCGACGACTGTTTGCGCGGACTTGGCATTGGCTAATAGGATCTTTTTCAGCATTTGGACCTTGGCGTCCTTGTGCTCTTTGATGCTCTTGACGTTTTCTGCCTCATCTTTTGTGGCTGTGATCTTGCCTATGCCACCACGCTCCTTGATGTACTTGGGTAATTCTTGGGCAGTAAGGTTTTCATCATGAGCCACTTGTAATACTTTGGAATACGAATAGGCTGTTTGACGATCTGTAGGCAAGATAAAACGCAACACGGTAGTCACCCATGGCGTATTAGCTTGGGTCTTGATTTCATGGTCAGAATCCAAGCGCTCACGCATGCGCTGCAGGATGTGATCACGCAGCGGTGATTCGTTGATCTGTAAGGCGTAGCTATAAATAGCTCCAAGTAGGGCGTAAAGTTCCTTGGTGCCACGAACCACGTAGGTTTCCACATATTGATCGTTCATCTTGGCAAGGTTCGAGGCCTGTCCCAAAACTATGTCTACCTGAACGTCATTGGCGCTCTTGTCGCTAGGGCGGCGGCTGTCCGATCCCCCAAGAGTGCGATTCATAAGCAAGCCAAATGCCAACTCATCTATGGGTGGGGCGGGTACTGAATTCCCATTCAGAGCGGGCGGGTTTGAAACTGCAGTTTCCAAGTTCATAAAAACTCCTGATAAAAATTTAACTAAGGGTTCAGTCGGCCAGGATTGACACGACAAGCACAGGTTAGATTTCTGGCGGCGGAGTTAGATACTTTTTTCGTTGGAGCCGAAAAAATGATGTTGACGACTCAAATAGCTGCTAGGAGTGGGCAGCGGTTGATGAAATCGATCACTGGTAGCGGCGTCGCAGCTGCTGAAGTTCAAGGTGTAGCAAGTGAGCCCTGCCTGTGCGGCAGCTACTTGGAAGCTTGGTTTCGATGTTTGCAGCTGTCCAAGCAATACACCCACAACTGCCGCACAGGATTGTTTGGGTCGCAGGGAGCTGCCAACACCTTTCAGCTTTTTGGAAGTGTGGAAGACTGCACATTGCAAGAGTGGTGGTGCGAACGTGGCTACGAAAACTTCGGTCGCAGCATGGCCACATTTAAAGTGCGCTTGGTAGTAGTGCAGCGAAAAAAGGGCAGTTGCCGCATCACTTTGGATGCTGATGATGAAACTCCTGCTGGATTGGTTGGTGACGAGATCAGTTTTATGGTCTATCAACTGCGCCTGCTTCAAGGTCAAAGCGGAATGCTTTCCGCAGCACCCAAGGCGTGGTCCATTTACAAAAGCCGCATCACGCCCGACGCCATCAAGCTGCACCTAGATGTGCTAGAGGCACATGACACCATCAAGCACAGTGCCCCAAGTACCAAGCTGTGGCGAATTGGTGAACAGATGCGCCTAAACCCCAAGGCAACGACACGATTTGGGGACACGCCCAAAGAGCAAACCGCCAAGCACATCGCCATGGGGCACACGGTCAGCGGATTGGTGAGGAAAGGGCAAGGCTTGGTCGCAAATGCTTGCGAGGGTGTTTTTCCAAAGTTTACTCACCGGAAAATTAAATAATTTTGCAAAAAATTTCATTTGTTCAGCTTTCTAGACTCCCAAGGTGGAGTTGGATTATTGTCTTTCCAGATACCTAAAGCTGTGGTCCTATCTGCGTGCTTAGCTTGAGCGTATGTTTCACGCTCTTCTTTAGACTGCGCATACTCTCATAAACTTGACAAATATACAAAAACGACTAAAA
>Ga0214921_10003297_pt1 | contig 24916 bp, 45 predicted proteins | sample LL1505_MetaG_FD_177992 | JGI IMG/M metagenome (GOLD analysis project Ga0214921, IMG submission 177992) | Freshwater microbial communities from Lake Lanier, Atlanta, Georgia, United States - LL-1505 | ecosystem: Environmental > Aquatic > Freshwater > Lake | place: USA: Georgia | collected...
AAATAGCCGTCATTGATGCGGTGAGCATAGGCCGCGGCACCCCATACTGTGTCAACAGAGTAAGCCACAGCAGGTTGGGCTGTTTTCACGGCACGAGACTTACGAGCATAACCTGGGCGATAATATGTATGGTACATGCGGACTCCTGTTTATTGACTATACTCATATTATAGCAAAATGGGCATTTCTGGTCAACCTCTTTTTGGGCACTATGTTAGTGCTTACTAACCAAGCGTGTTTGGTGTCGATATTCACGTTTGAGCCAATACTTGTACTGTTGGAAGTATTCTTGTTGGCTGTAGGGCAGTTGGTGATATTCTGTGCGCTCATCACAGTTCTGCAACCAAAGCTCATGTAACCATCTGCGGAAATCAGTCTGTTTCATTTTATCCCCTTTTCAAAGATCCTCGACCCGGAGTCTGGGCATCACCATACTTGTGTGTTTTATAGGAATGACAACACTTGCAGAGAGTTTGCAGATTCCTTGGACGGTTATCACTAGGATTACCATTTTTATGATCTACGTCCAGCATGCCAGGCCAAAAGATAGTGGTGGTACATCGAAATCCCAACCGTCCATCTTTGTTTTCACAATGATCTTTCCGGTGTTGTAGATAAGGGTGCCAAGTATGACGCTGGTGAGTGGAACAAATAAACTTACCAAATCTTGTGCGCCAAAGATAGGTGTCATCATCATAACGATACATAAACATAGCCTTGTTGGTGCATCCAGGTGCTTCGCATACAGGACGTTTTTTCATTGTGGTTCTTTTGTCCGCACGATCTACACGAGTACGAGTTTTAGCAGTCATATTATAGTTTACCGATTGCCTTCGTTTAATATTGGAGTGAAACGACCAACAAAACTGTCGATCCAGCATGAAAAGGTTCGTGATTCGTTGATACCATCTTGTTCGTAATGCACCCAAACATGTCCATCTTGGCATTCAACCACACTCATGACATGGAATATATTACCATCCGAACTTGACCAACGAGTACCTTCTTTGACTACTGCCATGCTACCTCCTTATCTGATTTTGATTTCGTCCTCTCTTGCACGATCACTGTGGAAACAATGACCGATCCTGCGGATAGTATCAGCGGCAACCTGGGGGTTGGCTTCGAACATCTCGCGGATGTCTTCCGATGTGATACCATCCGTGGCATTAAAGAAATAAATCTCATAATGCCTTTGCATATTATACTGGGCTCTGAGCTTGAGATGCAAGAGATTTGGAATAGTGGTAGTGGCAGATTCACCCTTGAGTGCCGCCCAGGTACGATTCTGCTCGGCCATGGTAACATCGCCGATGTACTCAAGGCCATGACAATCCCACATCACAACAAACTGATGATCCATGCTTAACTCCCTGTGCTTAGAATCAACACACTAGAATCTTCTTTGCTGGGGGTGAATCGCTCGATAAAGACATGATGGTCGTCACCGCTGTCACGTATAGCCTCATCGGCCGCTACATACAAGGCCGCCCAAGTGGCACCAACAATGTCTGTGGTAACGGGCTCACCCCAATGATCTTTGTAATGAACTTTGGTCGCTTCAAAAGGATGACGATCGCTGAGATCCTCTATTTCGTACACACTCCAAATGGATCGTAGTCCCAAAACCTCACGTACTTTGGCATAGTGATCGTGCTTGCGTTCAAATGCACGATTGTCTTGTTCGTAGGCGTTGATCAAACTGTCGCGAAGTGTCTTGGCAATCGCGGCCAGTTTTTGGCCTTCATGGACATTGCCGTTGACCAGTTTCTCTACCATGCAATCCAGTTCCCAAAGACCGTTGTGCAGTTGCTTGAACTCGTCAGCTTTGAGTGTAACATCACAGTTCATATTGACTCCTAGAATGATTTATGGGTGGGGCGTCGGATTGGCCTGCGCTTAGTTTGTCCGACATTAAGACGTTACCCGGGATACCAGTATAGAACCACTGGGGCCAGTGACTTGGTAGGCGTATGTTTCTGTCACTGTTCAATCTATAATCCACGGTGTGCCAGCGTCTCCCCGTAAACTTAATCTAACCGGCTACCTGCATAGGCCTTGAAACCATATTTCTCAAAAACCTTAGCGGCCGCTTCGGCACCAGCTTCAAGGGTGTCGATGTTTTGCACACCAAGACCTGCTGGATTCCAAAGTTGGAGGCTCTTGGTATAGCTCTTGCGGAAGCCACCCAATGTCAGGGCCTTGCCTACTTTGCTGTTTGAGCGAACACCAAAGATGTCAACCCAGGCAAAGCCACAGGCAAACTGATCTCGACCGCCCAGTTTGATTTGAAAGAACTCCTTGGCGGCTTTTTCTGCTTCGGCTTTGGCTTCTGCTACGATGTCAATGATCTGCGATTGAGTGTATTCCATAGTGGGCTCCTTTTTGTTTACTATACCCATATTATATCCGAAATGGCTATTTCTGGTCAACCTGCTTTTTTCAGGGCAAAAAGTGTAGCATCTACACTGTTGCGAAAATACAACACCAGCCGCATGTCTGCCCTACGTCCTTTTCTGCGCCAGTCTGGGCTGTCAAGCAGGCGATAGAACCAACGGCGGTCTGCTTGAGTGCCCGAAGGGCCAAACATGTCTGTGGCCAGCTCAACATCATTGTTGTTGATAGTCCATATTCCGCAGTTGATCCTAGTGTTTTTCATTCTGTAACTTTTTCCAATGCTTGGCTAAGAACCTCAAGCTCGCCGCTATACTGTTTGACGTACCACTGACCATCCTTCATGATATAGGCATACTCTGCACCACAACCATTGAAAAAATCTTCAAACTGACTCCAGTTTGTTAGGGTCTTCCAGGAAACATTTTCTTCGCCACGGTCACGTCCGTAAAAAGTAGTCCACCCCTCTTTGTCTGCCAGCTCGTGCAAAGCAATGAGTTTGTCAAAATCTGGGTTGTCGTTGTTGATTTCAAACTTTGAGAAAGGATGTGCTTCACCAATCTCGGGGCCTAGACTAGAAATGTCGCCCAGGCTCACAAGATGATTGGCCTTGACAGAATCATAGTGTTCCTGCAAGATGCGACCATTGTGATCCAAGTAGCCGTCCCAGTGACAGTAGACTGCCTTACAGACATCACCGTGCATGACACCAATAACAGAACGAGTAGCCATATAGCCTCCTTAGTTAAACAATACCAATATTATAGCCGAAATGGCTATTTCTGGTCAACCGGAGTTTTTATGCTAGATCAGTGGGCACTAACTTTGTGTAGCGGGCAGATGTGTGGGCTGTAAAGCAGGATTTCTGTGGCCGCTTTGGCTTCGCGCTTTTTCTTGGTAGTGCCACCTTCTTCAACTTCCGTGGTGGCCCTGCGTCCTGCGGTATAAGTGATGGGGTACTTGGCCAGGCCAAGATGTCCTTGGCGGCTGGTGTAGAAATCATCTTCGGTATCGCGGCCACAATACATCACGGTATGGCCGGCCTGATCTGCAGTCTTACAGAAATCAATGAGATCAGAATGATTCTGATCCGTGAATGTCTGCGCATACTGAGTGAACGAATCGCGATAAGGTGGATCAAAGAAAAAGAACGCCCGCTCCTCACCTACATCCACACATTGTTGCCAATCTCCAGAGTGGATGTCAACTTTTTGTAAGAAACGATTCCAGGCCTGTACATTGTCTCGATCATAGACCTTGCCCTTTTGATTGAGCAGACCCGATGGAGTACAAAAACGACCCTTGGCTTCTTTGGTTGATTGGAAGATGCCGTTGAATGCAGTCTTCATCAAGAAATAAAGAACTGCACTTTCTTTGGTAGGAGTCCACGTAGGATAGTCTGTAATGTACTGTTTGCGAACATCATAGTAGAAACTTTTACGACTGGGCTTGTCCATCAGCAAATATTGATTGCATAGTGTGTCGCATTCGGCCATGAACTGTGTTAGGTCTGTTTTGATAGCACGGTACAGTCCTACGATCTCTGGATTGATGTCATTGAGCACAAATCTCTTGATGCTTGGATTGATTTGGTTCATATGGATCATCATGGCGCCGCCGCCAAAGAAAGGCTCCACAAACACATCATAGCCCGAAGTAGGGATTCCTGGATTGGCGGTGTATTTGGGGATCATTTTGGTTTTACCACCTGCCCACATGTACAACGGTTTCATCTTGTGCTCCTTCATATTTTAATATTTACATAGCCATCGCTGAGTGCTTGACTATCTCCGCCACGTTCGCTTTTCCAATCGAATCTGATATTTTTAAATGGTTTAAGTCCTGCATCACTGACATCTGCAACATTGACCATTCGCATGTTTTCTTGGTCGATGATGATTAGACTGTTCCATTTGTCAATGGCTTTGTACCATCGTATGACTTCGCGACCAATGATATCATTGAACTCTCTTCCTGTTTCTGCATCAACCAGTTTTTTACACATGGCAGTGACGTCACGCCCAGGGTATAGTTGAGTGAAATATTTGAGGTAGATTTGTTCAGGGTCTTTTTGTTTTTTGATCCAGGTCTGGTGTGCATCAAACTTGGTAACTGGCCCTGCTCGATTGCCTTTAAACACGCTTTCGTTGAGACTGTCTTGCACTCGTAGTGAGTTAGACAATGGCTTGAGACTGGCTCCGTTGTTCTTGAGCTCTCGAATGCCTCCAGCGACCTTGCCGTCGCCTTTGCCACCAGTGCGTTCAAAACTCCAACCTTGGATTACCAAGGCAAGATACAGTTCGCCCACACCTAGACCTTTGCCCTTGAATCGTATGAGGTGCGGCATCAGCAGTTGCCATGCTTTGTTTTGTTTTAATGCCAAGGGATAAATCTCGTCAAATCTTTTGTCAAAGTTGTTGTTGAACATTTCACCGCCTACCATCTGCTCGTCATCCAACAGGATCTGGAGCATGACATAGCCGTCGCCACCTTGACAATGAGAGTACCAGGCGAACGCTCGGAAATAGTGACAGAACGCAGTGATGCCGATCTTGCGACTAGGCATCATTTTGCGTTTGGTCAGCAGTTGATTGCAGACTGCCGTAAACTTAGCGACTTCTTGATCCACGGACAGAGCCGTCATTGTTGCACCTTTTTACCGTAAACATCTAGAGTATAACACAAAATCACTTTTTGGTCAACCCCGCAAGTTAGTGGGCACTGACTTAGTCAGACTCCACGGGCTGTGGGCAGTTAGCCCAGTCAGATGTGTCCCAGTTCAAGCCTGTCCAATATTCCACTCCTTCTTGGTCAATGCTTTGTTCTTTGTTGTATTCGAAATCCACGAACTCTGTGCCATTCCAATAGAGCTTGCCAAAAGTGCTACCATATCCCCAGTTGCACTCATACCAACCTACATGTGCTGGTTTGTGTTCTGAGAACTTGAATCTGACTTTCTCGTTGTCTTCAGCCCAGTAGTTGGCAGGCCACCCAGCACCACCATTTTCTTGGCCTTCTTCAATGGCATCGCTGGGATCATATGCTTCTTCATCGCCGCCAAAGATCCATTTGTTCTCTCCCCACTTGCCTGTGGTACTGTAATCGTTGTTGTCAATATCTTCGCCATCGTAACTCACACCATTACAGATATACCATCCATCGGCATTGGCAAAATTCAAAGTCAGTTTTTTAGGGTCAAATGGTTCTTTGAGTTCAAACTCGCCGCCAAACAAAAGACCTTTTTCGCCTTGGGCTCCCCAGTAGGCCACTTCGCCATCTTCGAGGTCATCCATGGTAAATGATTCCCATTCGTTGACAGAGATTTCTGAATCATCCAGCGCATTGAGGTCTAGACTGTGTTGCCAAACTTCATTGCCGTTCTCATCATACACAGTGATATAGTTACCATCGTCCATGGTAGCACCTGATGCATGTACTAGGCCATCGCACTCGTAGGGACTGCCCGGAGGAAATGGTTGCATGTCATCTGGAACATCAAGCTCGTTGTCCCAGTCTGATGCATACTCGTCTAAGTCAATGTTATTGGCTTTAAAATATTCGTAAATTTTACGGTCAACACGGCCTGCATACACTTCGCCGCCATAGGAGCCTAATTCAACTTTATAAGTTCTAGGTGTAAACTTCAATGTTGCGATCAGTTCTTCTTTTTGTTTACGTGTTGCCATGCGTTTCTCCTTTGTTATCAAATAAATGTGGTACCCATCCGACCAGGGCCACTACCCACCCGTACACAGCCATGGTATCCCAAAATATAAAGATATTGATCATGATAGCCGTGACCAAGATTACAGTAATCCAGTGTTTCATACTAACTCCATTTCATGGTGAACGCCAGGTAATCACGCTCACTGTCAAAATAAAAGATATACCTACCCGGACGTATATCAGAACTCACATCTACTAACTGCCACCGCCAGTCGTAACTGACTTCGCTTTTACACCAATCTAGCACACGTTCTATCTCACCAAATGGTTTGATGATCTCCTGGGCATGGGCAAAACTGTCCCGGCTTCTGCGATCAATGGGAGGTTGCAATGGCGGTAGCCGGCGTTTCAGCATATATTGTATTATACGGATCAATGGCCAACTGGTCAATGGCTTGATCCAAACATTCAAAATCCAAGTTCCAATCTCGATAGCCTTGTTCAATGATGTCTAGATATCCTGCACCTGGCAATCCAGACCAAGGAGGGTTCATGATATAGACCATGAACTCTCGACCATCTTGTTCTAAGATTCGTTTGCTGTAATAGTTCGGATAGCCTTCAAACATATCAAGACTGAGCTCACAGTCTTTTGTGATCTTCCACAGGGCACCTTGTACGCTACGGCCTGGGTGCGGAACGATGGTGGCATGGTTCGCGAAGTCCAAGCGCCACCCACGTAAGACATATTTTTGGTAAGGCACTGCTTGGGGGCAACGGAATGCCATGCCTGCACGACTTAGGTTGGCTCCGTAGGCAAAGTAAAGTTTCATTCAGATACCCGGAACTGATTCATGTACTTGGTCCAGTAATCAATGCCAGTAAGGTTGGCATAAAGCTGATACCAGTTCATCATGCCAGCCATGTAAGTCTGATACATTTCCATGCCCAATACCAGCTGTGGAGGAATACCACCGGTGCAAATCATATCATTTTCCTTGTTGTTCATTGTCTATCCTTATCACTTCTTTGATCTCAATGCGATGATTATATCGCCATGCTTTTTTTACTTCTACTTCGGCTTGCTCGGCCGAAGGTGCTTCTACTAGTTCGTTTCTCACTATCCAGTATTGACCTGGTGGACAGCAGTTGTATTGTTCTTGCCGAAATGTCACGGACCATTTCATAGGTACCGTTTGCGGATCATAGCTTTGCATTTCTCTGGATCACGTTCATAAAATACATGATTGTCTGTGATACCAAAGTGATTGCAGAAGGCCTGACCAAAACGCAAATCTTTCATGGCATCAAATATGTATTCATGACACCAACGATCATAGCTCTCTTGTGTGAGCTCTTCTTGTGCTGTTCTACCGTGCTGTGCCAACATGAGTTCTCTTACCAAGTGTTCTATGCCCATTAGAGCAACTCCACATTTCCAAGATTCCAGTGTATGCGATCTGTTGGAAAATGTTTTTTACGATGCCAAACAGCCTGTATCTCCAAGGGCTGTTTCTTTTTAAACAGACTGTCTACCACGCTACGCAAAGTATTTTGTGAGTTGACTAACCATGCTGTGGCTTCTCCTTGGCTGTTGGTAAACCAATACTGATAGGTTTCTTGATTTTTTCTGCTAGAGAAAATCATGCACACAGGAGTGATAGTGTCTTGCCTGACTTGTGCCAAGTGGGTGTAATCCTCAAGAGTCTTTGTTTTGCCAAATATATCTGCTAGATGCACATCTTCTGTGTAGAAGTATGGTAGCTTCATGAGCATGCCGATCTGATCACTCATGATTGGAGCTTCGCCTGTGACCATAACATACAGCGCAGTTTGGAACTCGCTGAGTGGACGACCTTTCAGTGTTTGCACCATGAGCTTGTCTCGATAGTATCTGCGTGTTTCCGCGGCTATCACACGATCATGCTCGTGAGCTTCTACTTCGTTGAGATTGACCCAACGTCGTTGTGGGAACTTGGTCCACACATGATAGCTGGCCCAGCTCAGTGCGATGGGATCATCTGCGAATGTCACTTCGTGCGAGCTTTTGCCCTTGCGAATGATGTCGTTTTCCCACCCTTCAAAGATTTCCTTGAGATTGATTGGTGCTGTTGCTGTTAGTCCCATAGTGCCTCGTAGTATTTGCCAAACAGTCGGAATCCGTTGGAGATGCGTTTTTGCACAGCCTCCATGCCCTCTTTGTCCCAATGACTGGTATCGTTGGGGCCACGCTTCATTTCAAAATACTTGTGGTCACCTTTGGGCACTTCCTTGCCATCTTTGTCCACTGGCACCCATAGCAAGTCGATTTCACCGGAGTGGAACTCTGAGCTCCAGTCATCCTGATTTTTCTTTTCAAAGGCGTAGATCATTTCGTCCAACACCCAGTCCCAACGCAGGAAGTGATTGTCATCAGTGTCCCACTCGTTTTCTTTGGCGGGTGCGGCTGTGCTACGCAAATGTTCGGGCACATCCTCATCGTCTACCAACGGAGCACCATGCTTGGTTTCTTTAAGCTGTCGCAACATGGGCAACACGATAGAAGCCAAGGTATGATCCATTGACCAGGTGTCCCAATGATCAATCTTTACATACTCCATACGAGGATGCACACGATCCAGCACCCACTGGATAGCACGGCTAATAGGTTCTAGTCGATCGGCCCAACGATCCACCCACTCGGGATGGTCCACCCACTGGCTCTTTTCTCGTTTTTCATCTTCCAGCGTCTGTGTCAATGTCCAGCGGCCGCACTTGGACCAGTCAGTCCAAAAGAACACACCTTCGATGATTTTGTAAGGGCTATACCAGTGGCTTCGATAGTTAGAAATATAAACTTTCATTCTTTAACTCCAAAATGTTCTTTAATCAGCGTACCTTTGGTCTTGGTGATATATCCACAGCCAAGGTAACTAGGCCGGTCTTGATCGGCGATGTTGGCACATTCCCGAACAATCAACTCAGCGAATTCATTGACTTGGTATTGCCATAGTGAACTGGTTGCGATAGCTAGATTGGCCTGTTCAGCAAGTTCTCGAATTCTTTGGTTCATCTGATTCCAAAATGTTCTTTTAAAATCCACACCGCGGTGTGCTCATCAAAAGGAAAAGGTTCGTTTTTCCACGCCAGCAGTTGCTCGATGCACTCTTCTACGACCAACTCACCAAACCGTTGTTGTAGATCAGGATTGATGCTAGGATAGTGACTACCACCAGCCATCAAACTAAGTTCTTTGAATCGTTCGTTCATTATTCATATCCTAAGTTATTTGCATATTCTAGAATAGTCGACGCACCGTTCAACCCATCTTCATCAGTAAACACTGGATCTGTTGCCACAGTATAGCTATCATGAAAGGCGATTGACCAAGCAGGTTCGCCATAACTTAGGCAAGGTATTGCCTGCCCTACTTGCCTACCACGCAAATAGGGCGGCCGACCAATGCTGACTAGATACCGGCTGACTGCGTTCATTACCATACCTCTACGTCTGTGATGTCAGCTTCAAAGCTTCGCTCGATCTGACTTTTGTTAAACAAGGCACGATGACTAGCACCAATACCAGAACTGTGTTCTTCAAAGATTGTCACGCTGTCTACACCTTGATCAAGAGCTATAAGTGTTATTATACGTTCAATCTGTTTTCTTGTCAATGTTACTTCTGAGGACATTACCAATCTCCCGAATCAATCCAAACCCTAATGGTTAGTCCCAGGAAACCGCAGGCATAGGTGCGTTCTGCGGCTCCCCATTCTGCTGTGGTTTCGTTTCTAGCCCAAGGCAGTACCTTCCACCAAAGTGGATTCAGAGCTACGATTACACTGATGCCGCTGTAGCGGAGATACTGTCCAAGTCTATGTATTTTGCCTGCCATCGATCTGCCTTCTCTTCGTATCCGATATAGCCACGTGGGTTGCATACCACCCGTGTGGTCCCAATCATATAATCAAAATCCTCGTGAGTGTGACCGTGAGTCCACAGCACGATTTCTGGATTGTCTAACATGATCTGGTCCAGGGATGATGAATAGCAACCATTCATAAAGATGTCATGTTGATAGCGTGGGTGCGTACTTGATCTGCTGGGCGCATGGTGCCCTACTACCACAACACGACGACTATAATCGCCCTGTGCTCGGCGATTGGCCAGCACGGTCTTGATGTAGTCTCGCATCTTGTAATGATCTTTTAGGGTGGCCTGCGGAATCAGTTTCCAGATGCCGTGAGCATGACCCGAGTCAGAGTTCTTCACGCTGTTGTAGTCGTTCATGCCCCAAGAGGCATGTTGCATGGTTTGTAAGTCGCCGCCGTTGAAGTCGGTCCACAAGGTACCACCAATAAATGTCCATCCATCAATGTCCTTGGTCTCTTTTTCCAAGATATACACATTGTGGAGATGATTATCAGCCAACATGTTTTTGAGTTTGGCATAGCTCTTGGCAAAGTCACCGTGATAGTGTTCATGATTGCCCATGATAAAAATCACATGCGGAAACTGTGAACTACAACGCTTGAAAAAATCAGTGATCCGATTGCTACGAGCACCTTCCATGAATCCATGCGGGTCCGGGCGACCAATGTCTGCGGCCACGCAGATATCACCAGATAAAATCAGGACATCGGCACCATCAGTGTTGGGTAGATCAAGATCTCCAAACTCAAGATGTATATCACTTGCTACTGCTACTTTCATTTAGTTGTGCTTTCAATAGTTCTATGGCTTGGTCATCACCGGCAACCAAGCTCACTTTGTGTTGGCTCCAGCGGGCCTTGATATGTTCACGGAGCTCGTCAAGACTGTTGCCTTGCGCCATGAACTCATTGGTGTCGTTATTATACACGAAAAATACATTGTTGTGCAACTCAACTCTGGCTGGAATAGCTTTTTCGTACTGGTTGAGTTCAGCCTGCAGTTCCTCGATGTCACGGGCCAACCGACGTGTAAAGATATTGATAGTCAGTTTGAGTACGATGTAAAACACCCAAATACCCAGGCACATGCCTACCAAGATCCACAGTATAATGTCACTTGTTTCCATCATTGATCAATCCTTTTTCTTTGGCACCGGCTACATACCACTCAGTGAGTGGCTCCTCATCTTCGTATTCAGCCATCATGTCAGTGATACCAAATGCTTGATCTAAATCTTCTGGCAACATGTCGCGCACTTCGTCAGTGCTCATGTTTGAAAACTCGTAGTAGTCATCACCACTTTCATCGTACTTACCAGCAAACGCCATTCCGGACTCGTAATACATGGCTTCGACTTCAAAGCCCAGGTCCTGCATACGCTCATACCAACTCACAGGTGGTGCCCAGGCAGAATCAAAGTAAAAACTCACACTCCGTCCACTGGGATCCACTTGGGGGTCTCCTGAGTCTGTACCGCCTACGTCCCATTTGGTCCCCCAGTTTGAAACATGCCAATCGTACCAGTTTTCTTGCTCGGTGGCTGGCAGTGGCACAAACTCGTTGAGCAGTTCCCCTCGACGAAAGGCTTCTACGGCACGAGTGATTTGAGCAGGATCCTCGTGACCGAGGACCAAAGTATTGCTACACCAGTTAGGCATATTTACTCCTTGGATTTGAGCAGTTGGCGAAGTTGGAAATATTCATTGTGCGGGATCCACTTGTTGTTATACAAGAATCCCCATTCACGTCGGTGAGGACCGGGCATGAACAAGGTCCAGGCAGTCACACCCGGTTTGAGTTCAATGCGGTGATAACTGTCAGCACCGCAGAACCGGATATGTCCGGGCCCACGCCACTCACGAATCTCGCAACGCTTTCGACCTTGGCTATCAAACTGTGGAACCCACTCATAGTAGCCTCCTTTAAGTATGACAGTACAATACGGCCATGGGTGATCATGTACATCGTCGGGATCTCCTTTTAAAAACTTGTGCAAAAAAACATTGAAAGGGAACCGCTTCCTGTCTTTGAGCAGTAGATAGTACCGTTCCAAATAAGGTTCGTTGTCTTGGCGATCCATGATCACCCGATAGCGTCCCAGGCGTTGAAATAGTTTTTTAAGCATATCAGTATTTTACGTGAAATGTCATTTTCAGTCAACCAAAGAAAAAGGCTACCGAAGTAGCCTTTTTGCAGAGGTGGCCGTTTTGATGCGACCAGCGAGCTCTATATTAGACCAAACCAGCGGCCAAGGCTTTGTAACCAGCGGCTACAATCTTACGGCTTGGCTTGCCCATAACGTATTCAGTGACCTGAACACCGTTGCCAGCGGTACGCTTGTTTGCGTACACAGCAAAACCTGCTTGGCGGATACGGCTGACTTCGGCACTGATGTTCTTGATGCCGAAACGCTTGCTGGCTTGAGCTGGGGTCACAACGTCACCAGAATGGAGAGCGTTGAACAGTTTGTAAGTCTTAGTTTCTTCATTGAATCGAGTTAGCATTTCTATTTCCTTTTCGATAAATCGCCGAACGCAAACTTGTTGTTTCAGCGTAGGACTAGTATAACAAACTCTACGGGCAAGGTCTATTGTTTTGGCAAAGTGTTTTGCCTTATTGCACAGTTTTGGCAATCTCGTCCACATGCCGGCACCGTCCGCGGAAACCATGACCCGGACAAGTGCATGACCAATGTCCAGCGGCAAGATTAACGAAATACTTGTTGCCTTTGGATCCTGCCACTGTCCAAACCTGCCCTGCGGGCTTTTTGGGTTCTTCTTTTTCTGCTACTAGATTGAGATCGAACTTCCAAGGATTCCGTTTGACTTCTACGAACTTGCGCCCACGTCGATCCAACCGCAGAGGAGTTCGGAAATACTCAGCAGGACCTTCACCCCATTTCGAGTAACCATAGGCTTTATCCCCATCCATGAGATAAACATGGTTGGGTTGGCGATATGTAACATCTTTCCACTCTGTGGTTTCTTGTACGATTTTCATCTTGAAAAGAACAATCCTAAAACATAGATTCCCAACAGGCCTGCATTGACTGTGATCATAGCACGATCACGGATGCGAAAGGCCCACCAAAGGAACAGCAAAGCACCGATATTGAGCAAGTAGACATTGAGTGGATCTATCCGTAGACTGGTACACAATGCACCAGCCAAGGTGATCCAAGTGGCTGTCCACTTAAGACCGACTGTGAGTCGGTCTGATCTCATGCGCTCTCCACGGTGAGCATGTTGCAAGGCACACGATAGCGACCCAGCGGAGTCGAAACAATGGCGTTCTTGATCTTGATCGAATCCACCTGGCCTGAATATTTCTGGCCAGTTCGATTGCTGACGAAACTCACGGTGCAACCAATACGGAGTTCACGGCGCACTTCTCTGCGGATCTGTTCGCGAGCGAACTTCACAGCCGACAAGACGGAATCCAGTTGATCGTTGGTAAAGTTACCATTCATGATGGCAGAGTTGATTTGGGTGATGTTCATGCGGCCTCCTTGAAATAATGATAGGGCAACCCATTGAGAAAACAAAAATACTCCCAGTCGCCTTCGGCAGAGCTGGCATCCATGATCCAACGCAGAGCAGTCTCCCGATCGCGGGCACCCATGCAGATGGTGTTGATCACATGCTGTTCAAACTTCTTCACAGCTTCAGCTTCGTTGGCCAGGCGCTGAGTTTCTTCAGCGTCGATTACTTTGGCCAGATGCTCAAACTCGCGGTCGAAATCTGCCAAAGTCCAAGCGGTAGTGTCAATGCCACGTGGGCGCACACCATAGGCATCTTTATACATGTCCCAATAGGTGCATTGGGCCTGTTCCAGTTCAGACATTTCTTCCCAAGATTTGAACTCACTCATTGCTGGCTCCTTATTTCTTACTATACCCATATTATAGCAAAATGGGTATTTCTGGTCAACCAAAACAGGTTAGTGCTTGCTAACCAAGTCAAAAATGCTTTGTTGTAAAAGAGCCACATCCGCACGGTCCACATAGAAATCCGTGCGAGGGTCATAATACTCGCCCGCCTTTGGGTCGTAGTACAGCACCTGTCCGTTGGGATAGTGGAATGGGCCTTCAAGGCCGGCACGTGGGCCGTAGTTCTGGTTGTGTTGGAAAACGGTATAGGCCATATCACATGCTCCAGTAAGATTCAGATGAAGGTGAACAATAGTAAGGAGTGTTCACACTTTCTGTGAACTCCTTGCCCGTCATCAGATTGCGACGTGTCACTGTTTTTTCAATGTTGTCTGAGAAGAATGAGTGCGAAGCGATATCATACTCGCTGACATTGTAACCCATTTTACCCATACGGCTCAGGTGGGCTTTGGCGGCTCCTAAACTCTTCCAGGTTTTATGTACCCGACTGCCAACGATTTGTGTGGTTTCTTTGTGATAAACTACAAACATGGTCTGCTCCTTGTTTTCTTACTATGCCCATATTATAACCGAAATGGGTATTTCTGGTCAACCAGCCCAAAAACACAAGGTTAGTGCATACTAACCTAGCGGGAGTCAATGATTTTGTAGATTTTGCTGGCCAGTACTTTTTCTCTGCGCCAAGCATCCTGCTCCCAGGGCTGATCCCAGTATGAGACCTTGATGTTTTTGCCCAGCCAATGGAATGTGGCTTTTTTGCCACGGTACTTGATCTTGGCTTGACCCAGGGCAAACTGTTTGACATGCACCATTTCGTGGCACAGGGTTTCTACCAATGTTTCGTGACTCAGCGCAGAATCCAACAGCATGACGATATGACTGGGGTCATTGGGATCGGGCCCTACCACACCACGCATCTGATCCTTTTTGGCTAGGCCTGCTTCTGAACGCACAGTAAGAAACGAACGAGATCGGGTGAGTTTCAGCTCGTGTATCAAAACCCGTACCATGCTGTCAATCAATGCCCGGCGGGCTTTGCTTTTACAAATCACTTGGAACTGCATGGAATCTTTCTTGGTAAATGAGTCTGTATTGTAGCAAGTCGGCAGTTTCTGGTCAACCGTCATAAAACTTTAATATTTTGTGGCAATGCAACAACTAAATATCAGTAGAAACACTAATATGGTTTCTACTGAAAGGAAAAATATGAAAACAATAACAGATGTAGTATGGAATTTTTTGTGTGCATTGGGGCAAGCAAGACATGCGGCATTTTTAGCACGTCAAGGCAAAGTAAATGAAGCCAAGAAACTATATGCAAAAACAGCTTGATATATTGGCATGGTGGCCTGTGACCGACGAAGAGTGGGAACAGCTCAACTTTCCTCGTAAGAAATAGGTTCCAGTAACCATCCTTGACCTGTGACGCGATGGCGCCATTGGTAGAATGGACGATCCACAGTCAGTTTCCAACTACCATTGATGCCTAGATAGCTTGTAGGTCCTTGCAGGCCACGCTCACTGTGATATCCTGCTAAATGAGTCCATCCAGGTACGATCTCGAAACCATCAATGTCAATGGACTTGATGATCACTGCTGTTTCTTGATCTTGAGAATACAGTTTGTCCATCATTGATATTTCTATATCAAAGGCATCCATGAGTGGAACATCAAATGTGTGTTCCACAGGTTCCAACAAACGTAGATATTCAACAACATCGTTGTTGACTCTGATGCTGGCTCCCGGAAATCCATTGTTACCGATCACTTCCAGTTGGACAGTTATCTTGACTTGATGTTCAGTATCCAGCAGTTCGGAGAAGTTGTTCATATTCGGGTAGGTAGTCTAGCACACAGTTCTTACGGCTGTGTTCCATGGTCTTGAGATATTTAACAAGATCAGGCAGTCGATAACTCTCATCCTGTTCGTTGCGCAGATATTCCACATAGCTCACAGCATCTTGTACCACTTGTGCGGCAGCCTGATTGGGATCTCTGGTGTTGATGACCTTGACGGAACTGTCAACGGTTTGTTGATCAATCCAGTTCTGTAGTCGCTCAATGACCTGTTGTCTATATTCCGCGGGCAACACACTGGGTCTCATAAATGCAGGATCGTTGAGAAAGTTACAGCTCTCAACGGCTATGCCTTCATCCATGGCAAACCGATATATGGTATCAAGATGCAACACAGAGAGAATGGTCGGAGTGATACGTATCTGTGTGAGCCATCCTTGTTGACGTGCTACGTCTATCCAGCGTTTCATCATGCGTTCCACTGTGGCCAAGTTGCTACCATAGCGAACATAGTCATTGGCCGGGTGCAAACATTCTACACTCATGCCAAGATTGACTTCTTTAAACTCGCACAGTAGTTTTACTATATCCGAATCCCAGGTCGTTAGATTGGTTGTGAAACCAATGCTGACTTGTTGACATAGATTGTTGTCTACCAAGGCCTGTAAGATCTTACGAAAGGCCGGAGTGATCAGCGTCTCGCCGCCAATGAAATGCAGATAGGCCAGTCTTGGTGTGTGTTCAAGAGTGTCGATGAACATGTCGATGCTGGCAGGATCATCTACCCAGGGTTCGGGTGGTAGCTCTTTGATGATGCCGACTCGCTTAAACTCCATGGCCAGTCGACTGCTGGAATGTGGCTCGCAGAACAAACAAGCTGAGTTGCAGAAGTTTCCTAGGTCAATCTGCCAGTCTTGTGGTAGTTGATCTGTGTCACCGTTTCTGTTTTTGGTATTTTTAAACTCCTTGAGCCATGGAGTGCTCAGCATGGTCTTGTCAAAATCTTCAAGAGTGACGCCAATCTTGAGCAGTTGTCTCTGACGACCGGATACTTTGCCATGCTCTTCCATCTTATAACATTCAGCACAGCCTTGTGGCCGTTGGCCGTCCAGCATCTGTTGGCGTAAGTTGCTCATACCATACTGGAACCAATACACAGGACTATGTGTTCGTATACTGGGCAACCCCTGACGATCATGTTTCACTGCCCAACGACAATACTCGTAGTTGCCGGAGTTATTGATCCTGGTATGGAACCAAGGACTTGGACAGAAACTATCTTTGAGACTCATCACTCACGATGTTCAATGATTTTATCTACCAGACCATAGGCCAAGGCTTCTTGTGCTGACATAAATGTATCTCTATCCATGTCACGTTCGAAGTCTTGATAAGTCTTGCCTGCGGTGTTGTGCTTGACATAGAGTTCGGTCAAGATCTGTTTCATCTTGGTGATCTCTTTGTACTGGATTTCAATGTCGCTTTGCATGCCGCGAGCACCACCACTGGGTTGATGTATCATGTGTCGAGCATAGGGCAACATCATGCGTTTGCCCGCGGCGCCTGCCTGTGCTAAGAAACTGCCCATAGAGCAAGCCTGCCCCATGACAATGGTCTGCACATCACACTTGATGAACTGCATGGTGTCGTAGATGGCCATGCCCGCTGTGATCACACCGCCTGGGGAGTTGATGTAAAAACTGATATCTCTGTCAGGATTTTCAGCTTCTAAAAACAGCATCTGTGCTACAATCAAACTTGCTGAGTGTTCGTTTACATCCGTGTCCAGCATGATCACGCGATCTTTGAGCAAGCGACTATAAATGTCGTAACTGCGTTCTCCGCGACTGGTTTGTTCTAGAACTATGGGCACTAGATTGGGCATGGGTTCTCCTTGTTAATGTAAGTATCCTAGATAAGTATAGCATAAACAGAAAAGAATCGCAATGAGAGACCTACTTAATCTAGTTGAAACTTTATCAGAATCGCGTGGTCTGAGTGCTCGTAAAGCTGGCGAGATTTATGCTCGTATTGGCAGTGATGCAGATCAAGATCGAATCACATTTCATAGTTTGGATTTTTATCCCGATGTTGGTGCCTATGACAGCACGGATCAAATGCTGGATGTACTAGACCAACTAGAAACAGAAATGGGGCAAAAGTTTGAAAAAGTCAATCAACCTTCAGCTCGTACTCGTGCGTTTGGTGTGGCTGCATTTGACACCTATGTTGGTCGTAGATATCTCGTAAAGTTTGCCTCGGATATCAAACCTGTGCGTACACAGAACACTTTCTTCCAAACCAAAGACATCCCTGGCGGATTCAGCCAAACCGATGCTCGCGGTAGCAAAGAAAAAGCTGGTTACAAACCCAGTGATGTGCTCACAGAGTTCAAGAGTCAGACTCCCAGCACCATCTTGGCACAGATCGCTGCCAAGTTTGGTGAAGACAGTGATGAATACAATGCCGCTGTGATCATCGCCAATGCTGAACAGTTTCCTGTGTTGGTACCTGCAGGTAACATGGACTTCAAAGGATTCCGTGACTACTTCTGCGAAATGCTACAGCCCTGTGTGCTGATCAACGGAGCTCCAGTACGAGGCAATGCGGCCAAAGCAGCCGAAGTGTTCATGGGGCAAAACGGATTCTCAGACTGTGTTGTGAGTTTCAACACCAATGTGTCGGGTACGCTGTATGATTCGCTGTTGGTCAATCCTGCTGGCAAGCAGATCAAACTTTCAAGCAAGGGTGCCAAAGGTGCCATGGCGTCTGTGATCAACCTGTTAAAATCTGCACGTGAACTTGAAGACGCTGGACTAGGCGACATCGTAGAACCTTATCAAGAAATCATTGAGATACTCAAGATCATCGATGATGGTGATCACAACTCAGGACCTCTAAACTTGGCTATCCAGCAACAAATGATCACGCCCGAAGAAGCACAGCAAGTAATGACTCTCAAACAATATGCTGGACAAAAAGATTTTGACATTGATCGTACCGATCTTACTGATAACTTAAAGAAGATCTACAAAGAACGCACAGCAGATGATCCCAGCAAAGTCGTTCCGCTGAATCATCTAGTGGCCAGCATAGCCTATAAAGTATGCAACGAAATCAACACCAACACTAACTTTTCTGATGCGGCTGCCGACATACTCAATAACTCGGCCTTTGTGCAGATGTACACTGATGCCAAACAAAAGGGCGACCAGTTTATCGTTGAGGGTTTTACCACGGTATGGCCCAGCAAACTGTTTACCGATGTTACCTTGGAAGCACAGAAGAGTTACAGCTCGACTTCAAGCTCGGGCGGTAAGTTGGTATTCAATATCAACAAAGAACCCAAAGCTGTTCCCAACGTGGAACAAGGTGCCACCACAGACGCACCGGGTCCAAGCCGTGCTGGTGAACTAGTTGATTACATTCCACCACGTAGCGACATCAAGGCCGCGGATACAACAAAGGCCGCAGATACAGCGGCCCTGGGCAGAAAACGTAGACGGAGTTTTTAACGCACGATGTGTGCGATATGATCGCAGATGCCTAGTTCTTTGGCTTCCAAAGCACTTAACCAAACATCGTTGGGCGGTAACAGTTTTGTTTTCACAGTTTCTTCATCCAGGCCAGTGGTTTCACAATAGTGATTGATCATCCTCTGCTGGGCAAGGCCAAACTCTTTGGTTATGGCAAAAAGTTCATGATGCTTGCCATCACTGCCCCATGAGTACTGATGGCTTAAGATTGATGTGTTGGGTGTGAGGACCCTGCGTCCAAGTGTGCCTGCCAGGAATATCAACAAGCCACAGCTGGCTATCTGTCCCAAGCCCACTGTCTTGATGGGTATGTTACTGCTCTTCATGACGTCGATCAGCGCAAAGGCTTCTTCCATGTCGCCACCGCGACTGCAAATCATCAAGATCAGTTCTTTTTTCTTTTTCTTGACTATGTAGTTTTCGTGCAAGATCCACTCAATGATGGGCAACATAGCGTCTGAGTCGACATCGCCCATGAACGTGTAGATGCCATTCTTTTTAAGATCGTCACCAGGAGAGTATGTAAGATCGTCTTTTTCTTGGATCATCGCTGACATAGTTGAGAAATAGTGCTGTTCGTAAAGTATGTATATTTTAACACAGATTTTGGACAGCTTGTGTACTTATGAGCAAATCCAAAATCGGCTCAGTTAATTTGGGCATTGATTGTTCCTTACCACCTCCATTTTTACGGTGTCTAGCACCGGTGTAGTGGGCGTAAGATTAAAAGGCACCCGGGCATCCAGGGTCAAATAGCCATTGATTTGTATGCCATTGTCAGTGGGCTGTAGTAGTCGCTCATTGGACACATAGCCCGACAGCTCATTGTCCAGTTCGCTCCAGCGTTGGCACCCACGCCAAACCCTACGTCCTTCGCGATCATCTATGGTGATCAGCACAGCCGGGCGGCTTTCGATGAGATTTTGTTGTATCAAGTTTAGGGTGACAGAATCATCGAAGGCCGCTGAACGGCTCCAACCGTGGCGCCCAGGGCGGGCTTTGATGGTAACATAGCCTTGATACTGACAACGGCGAGCATAGAGCCCCACACAATCACCTGCATTGGGATTTTGAGCCACAGTGGCCAAAGCTTCACGTAGATTTTCTAGATAAGCATGGCGCCACTTTAAACGGAAACTGAGCTCTAGCTGTCTTTGACGCTGATCATTGTAGTAGACCCTGCTGGGTCCTTGTTCGATCTCAAATGCTCGTCGAGGAAAATCTGCTAGGACCATGCTCAACAATCGATCCCCTTGCTGTCGGCTGTGATCCAGTGTTTCGGCCTGTGTTTGCAAACGGTCTCCGTCGATCTGCCCAGGCTTGCGATGATCGCCCAGCAAGCGATCCGTGAGTCTACTGCGTTTGACCCAGACATCCATGGTCATGACCACAAAGCCATTTTCGTTTTCTATGCGTTTGACTTCATATCGATCTACATAGCCCGCGGCATACTGTACCACTTCACTGCGTTGTAGTTTTTGGTTGTCTACTTCTCGCTCGGAGTTGATCACAGATCCCACTGCCTGATCCACAGCGGCTCTCAAGGCCTGGGTTCGAGCTTCTTCTGTGGTGCGTCCATAGCCTTTGACCGTGACAAAATAATAGTGTTCGCTGTCTTTGAGTAACCAAGGTACCACTGTGAGTACCACGCTCACTGGATGTGGCCTTAAGACCGATGTGGCATCAGCAGTCTGAGAATAGGCCGGTGCACTGACCGTGACAAACAGGGCCAGTGCCAAGGCTAATCGCTTCATTACTGCATCATTTCTTTGAGTATCACACGACGCTGGGCATTGTCTTTGCGGTCCCAACGCACGATGACCTGTACATTTTTACCGTCATTGATGATCTTGCCTTCTTTGAGCACTGCTCCGGCCAAGATGCCCGAACGCTGGATAGTCACCGTGGTACGAATGGTGCTTTGGATATTGAGTGCATCATTGCGTACGGCTGTGTTTTCTTCGCGATTGACTTCGCCTTCGCGAGCGGCGTCATCGGCATCAGTGACCAAGTCCTGATTCTTGTTGGTAGCAAACTTGTTGGTTTTGTTGTCTCGAGCTTTTTCCACGTTTTTGGCAACAGTATCCAAAAAGCGTTTTGAGTTGATGTTTTCTGGATGCAAGAAAGAACTCATGCGATCTTTGGCCAGTACATAGGCAGTTTCATAGGCCTTCTGCACGGCATTCTCAGAGTTACCCCACACCGGAGCATAGCCCACGGCTTCTACTGCTTCTAGATTGCCAGTGAAACTGTAAATCACACGCACACCTTCACGTTTGAAATCGGATGTGGCACGTTGTTCAGAAATGGCCTGCTGTGTGCCTGCAGGAACAGCGGTGCCTGATCCCACGTCTGAGACCTTGGTTGAGCTACAGGCGGTAAGGCCCAAGGCAGTGACCACGGCCAGATAGAGTGCTGTCTTTTTCATTTGTTCTTGATCCATTCTCCGGCTTTAGAAAGATCTTGGCCAGCGCCGGAAACCGCACCACCGATCGTACCACAGCCTGTGACACAGGCCACTAAAAATATCAAAACCAAGTGCTTCATAGCGACTCCTAAAAGATTGGTCATAAAAAATCCTACTATGTGTGTATTATTACACAAGTAGGATTTTCTGGTCTATCAGAAAGTTAACCGAATTTTACCGATTTACTTGTTTTTGGTTTGTGCTGAATAGGCCTTCATGATACCTTCACCAAACTTGGTGTAATCAAACTTGGCGGCTTCTTGGGCATGCTTGATGGTTTCTTGCACTACAGTGGTACCTGCATCTACTGTGGCTTTGAAAGCCTTTTTGGTGTATTCGGTTTGGTTGTCGATGAACTGGTTGAGTGCATCTGCGATCTTTTCGTCAGTTACGAAAGTCTTGACAAACTGTTTCTTACCGGTTTGTACTGCGTCGATTGTTGCGTCATATGTAAACATGTTTTTCTCCTTGTTAAGCGAGTTTACGAGACAAGACCCGGACCACCCAGCGTCTTGTTTACTACATTATTATATATGATATTTATGTTGCAACGCAACAAAAATCTACGCCGTTTTCTGCTTTTTGGCTAAATCAGGCGATCGCAAAGTGGCCAGATCAAACCTTTCCATCAGACGTATGTAACTCCATCCTAGGTCAAACTCCCAGGGGCGTTGGCTGAGTTTTGGTGATGCTGGGTCAGCATGATGGTTGTTGTGTAGCTCTTCGCCGCCAATGATGATGCCCCAGGGTGAGATATTGGTGCTGAAATCATTGGTTTTGGTGTTGCGATATCCCCACCAATGGCCCAGGCCGTTTATGACACCAGCGGCCCAGAACGGGATCCATATCATCTGCAACATCCACGCATAGATACCCCACCAACCAAAAATCAAACAGTTGATACCCAACAAAATCGTCACTCCCAAAAAGTTAAAAGGAGTATAAATGTGTCGTTCTATCCAGTCGTCGGGTGTGCCCACACCATACTGCTCGATCATGACACGATCTTTGGCAGCTTCTATGTAATAATAAACACCGGCCAGCAGGATAGTCCAGATACCTTCGTTGTGGGGGCTGTGCGGATCTCCGGGTTCGTCAGTGAATCTGTGATGTTTGCGATGTGTGGCCACCCACTGTTTTGTGACCATGCCTGTGGTCAGCCATAGCCAAAAACGCATGAAGTGTGTGACACGGGAGTCAAACGTGACTCCTCTGTGGGCTTGGCTACGATGCAAGTAAAGGGTAACACAGGCTATGGTGATATGTGTCATCACCAGGACGTATAAGAATAGGATCATTCTTTATATAGTGCGCCAAAAAAAGTTAAAAGCACAAAGTTTTACCCCATAAGTAATATACTATGTTTATTCATTCCGGCTATCCTAGAACCTGGCCTACTTTAGACAAATACAGATTATATGCGTTGTTTGATCCAAGGCATGATTGTTTTGTCTATGTCAATCACAGTCTGCTAGTGATCCGATCAGTGCAAGCATTGATGTCCAGCAAAGCACCTCTTTGGTTGTATGAATTGTGGATTCCATCAGTGACTCCTAGAACAACCATCACCAATGCCAACTGTGATTCATGGACTTTGCCCATGGGTGCGCCACGCCCAGAAATAACTTTTTTCCAACTGCATTTTGAAGATATAAAAATCATAGACTGCACCGAAATAAACTCTCTGGGGCAAATGGCCGGTCTAGATCTCAAAGACAATGTAAGTGCAGAGTCAAAGTCGTTAAAAGATTATGCCATCATGGTCGGTTGGTTTTGTCAGCATCTATGCACCATCGAATCAACAGCTGACGACATGATCAGTAGAGTTGCAATCGTTGACAAAGTCTATCAGAAAACAGATATCTTTGATGCGGATGTGTATTTGTTCATTAGCGAACTTTACAAAATACTCATGCTGAGTATGACCGAACAAGAAGTAAAACAAAAAATCATTGCATTGATGTCAAAGTTTGATTCTGTGGTGTTGGTCAACAAGTTTTCCAAACAAAGATTGAATTTCTTGAAAACTCTAGCGGACCAATGGCAACAAAGTTCATAAACAACATCTTGATAACACACCCCAGTCTGCGGGGAGCGAACACCAAGATCAATGAAAATCTTGAGCTGTTACATCAGGTATCTGTCACGGGAAGAGGAAGTATATTAGAACCTCTGAGAGGACACAACCCCACTGCTATCAAAAATACCAACCACCATGAAATGTTTGGTTACGAAATAGCAGACTGGACCAGCGACTTCTCTATGTCCTGGGCTGACATCACTGATATCAAAGCGCAAGAACTCTGGAGTCAGAGTCGTGCGTTAAATCGTCCTGTGTTGGTACGATGGAGTGGAGGCATTGATTCTACCTTGGTGCTGATAGCATTGTTAAAACATGCCAGGGCCGATGATCTGGATCGACTGGTTGTGGCCACTACCAAAGCCGGCGTTTGGGAATCCAGTCATATCTACTTCACTTACCTGGCCAACAAGGTAAAAATAGTGGATTTTGATTATTATATTCCGTCTTTCACCGCAGATACCTTTGCCAACTTTATCCATGTCAGCGGCAGTCCCTGCGATCAACTCATGATTGGCATGATTGCCACGAGCGAACCAGCACAGAAAGACCCGTCATGGTTTGATGTACCTTGGAAAAACACAGCCAAGTTACGAGAATATTTGTCAATGACAAAATGCTACCATGACAGTTCGTCGAGTACTTACGTCCAACAAATACTGTGTGACAATATAGAATCATTGAACACTGACATCCATAGCATACATCAGTTTGTTTGGTGGTTTAACTTTAACTTTTTTTCCATAGCTCAAGGCGCACACGAATACACTCACTGGCATGCCAACAATGATATACCTGTCAGTGTTTGGAAAAATCATGTGTTTCCTTGGTTCTATGACACAAGATATCAAAAGTGGGCCATGACCAACTCTTCAAGACCAGATATCATATTTGGAAAAAATGACTGGAAAGTTCCTTTGAAACAATACATCTATGACTATGTTCGAGATCCTTATTATCTTGAGTACAAGCCAAAGATTGGTTCTCATGGACGTTCGACCTGGCAATCACCCAACAAAGGGTGGTTTGCAATCACCAACGATGAAACCGTGAATATCTCTGATCTTTCACGCTGTCGTTTAATATTAGAAGATTCAATCAATGATTCCTATAGTAAACAATCATCTGCTCAATGATTCAAGACTAGGTGACTGCGGGTTGAGTTCAGGCATGAT
>Ga0214921_10003299_pt1 | contig 24910 bp, 30 predicted proteins | sample LL1505_MetaG_FD_177992 | JGI IMG/M metagenome (GOLD analysis project Ga0214921, IMG submission 177992) | Freshwater microbial communities from Lake Lanier, Atlanta, Georgia, United States - LL-1505 | ecosystem: Environmental > Aquatic > Freshwater > Lake | place: USA: Georgia | collected...
CCTTTAAAGGTGTCAACGCAAAAAAAGATGAACATTTAAAACATTTAAAACATGTACATCCAGTCTGCCAAAAGTTTTGTCCCAGGGGTACTATAGGGTGTGGACTGTCCCACATTTTACTGGCTCAGAAGCTCTATGATGCAAACGTTCCTATAGCTCTCATACTTGAAGACGATGCGTATCCAAAAGTTTCTGAAATTGATTTCGAACAAATCATCTCAAGTGTTCCAGAAGATTGGGAAATGATTAAACTACACTGTGACATGTATTGCAAAGATGGAACGTATGACGCTGGAATAAATGCAAGCACTGGTGCGTATCTCATAAACAGAAAAGGAATGAAAAAGCTCTCAACGAAGAGAGTTATTCAACATATAGACTTACAACTTGCACTAACCGACATGAAAATGTACAAGTCAATGTACAACATTTTTGCAACAGACGAAAACGCATCTTCATTGCGCGAAACAAAGAAGGTTCATTGGGGCTCTTATTTTGTATACAGACCAACTTCTGGTGAAAAGGATGAAAATACCCAGATGCAAAATAAAATGTTAAGAATACCCGGAACAAATATAGAACTTACTGTTGGAAATATGATAGACGGACTGTGTCTGATTCTTCTTTTCATACTTTTCTATACGTCCCTTAGTTCATAAAAGTTTGGGTCTCCGTAAAAAATTGTTGAAAAGAATCTCTCAGAAGATTTTGAAACTTTGTTTTTGACAAAGTCGCTGATTGAAGGAAACTGGCACGAAAAGTGTTTCTGGAGATTCGTGAACAACTCTGGTGACACGTTGTCCTTGTCCAGAGTCTTTTTGTAATCGTTGAAGAACCCGATGGCCTCGATGTCTTCAACGTGCGTCAGCTTCATCTGGATACGCTTGTTGTTTGGTTTCTCGTTGAAAGACCCAGCGTGTATCAGATTGGCATCAAAGAGGATGCCGTCCCCGGTGCGACACGGGATGCTGGTCGTCTCGTCAGTCAAAAAGACTCCGTAATTGAGCGTGTGACTCTTGTCGACCACGTCGAGACACCTGTCCATGGCCTCCAGATAAAAGATTATAGTGTAACTGGGATGCTTTTGTTTCGCGTTGTACATGTCCGAGTTAAAGTCCCTGTGGCACGTGTGGATCCGTGACTTTTTAATCAAGAGGATGTAATCCTGAAACACATAGGACGCTCCGAGAACTTGTTGAACTTGGCGAAGAACATTGTGATTGTTCTGAATGTAGTCTTGAATCTTTTTGTTTTCGTCAGCATCCCAGAGAGACCTGAGGTGCTCGACCTCATTCTCCGTGAAACAATCTATGACCTGGAACCCATTTTCTAGGACGCTCGACTCTGGAGTCGCGTACCTAGGTTTTATGAACCTAAGAATCCACGAGACTAGTAGTATAACAAGTATCCAGTGCCACCACTTCATTACTTATTAAGGAGTTTTAATTTTGTTTTGATGTTTTGAAGAACTCGAGGTTTCACTTTGTTGATGATGGAAATGTGATTCATGAGGTCAATGTCGGGAGACTCGAGACCGTACGACTGCAAGAGCGGCATGACGTCGTTCGGCTGTTTCTTGCAGTACTCTGAGATGACTGAAAGAGCGTCCACGTCGATTTTTGTGCGCATATACAGTTCCTGGTACTTTCGGTGGCGCATCTTGTAATTGTTAAACTTGGTCCACGCGCTCCCGGGACGCATGGTGCTTCGGTCCAGTGCGTGATTGATTTCCAGGGCTGGTAAAACAATTCCAAACATGCTGAAGATGCTCCCTTGAGTGTGTCCGCACGCGTAGAGTTCCTCATCCTTGATGTCGGCCAGGGACATCAGGTCGGCTATCCTCGCGCAATCAACCCCAGGGGCGTCCACGTAGTTTTCATGTATGATACCCCACGTGTAACCGTGTTCAGTCACCGTGGATCCGATGTAGTCCCTAGCTTCGAGGGACCCGTTGCGACACACGAGGTCGTACACAAACTCTTTGGGAGTCTTGAAGACGTCTCGAGAGTGAGTAAACTCCTCGAGATGAAACAAAAATGCCCGAACGTCGCCATTCGAAGACTCGGCGGACAGTGTGATTCGCTCGAGCGGAACGTCTGGGTGTTTTTTGGAACCGAGTTCCACGAGACTCGCGACTGAAAGAGGCTCGATTCGCATGCATTCGAATTCCTCCATCATCGCGTCGGAAACCACTATGGTCGAACCCTTTGTCAGAGGTTCGGTGACGCTCATCTCCTCGACAACCACGTTGATGCTGGTGTCTCGAAGACGGTCCATGTTTTTCGCGAGGTCGTGGGAAAGTTCTATGTAACTGAAACCATGAAGCGCGTGCTTGAGTAAAAAGGATTTCCCGACACCAGTAGGACCGTAGATGCAAAAAGAAGTACAATTCGACACGAGACTCTGAATGTTTCTGATGTAGTCTCCTCGTCCGAATATTTCCTCAGTTTCTTTTTGTCTGATAGTTGTAACAACTCGGTCCATGGATCAACTCACTACTCAAGCGCTAGATATGATTTTCGAAAATGACACGCTCAAAGAAAAGATGAAACAAAAAGTTGGTCCCTACATTCTTGGAGGCGTGATTTTTAATCTGATTTTGCTGATACTTTTGGTCTACATACTCGTTAAATTAAACTGCATCCAGAGTTCCATTTCATAGCTCACTGGGCTGATTCCTTCTGTTGCTGATTCATGAACATTATAAGAGGATTCTCTGTCGGTGTGGGGGGCTCGTACATTGAAAGAGCCCTGCTGATATACCCAGACGTGTTTACGTAAAACAGGAGAATCAGGAGAATGATGACAAGAAGAATAACAGAGTTTTTCATTTAAATGTCACAATATTTTTTTACATCGCGGGAGGCGGCGTCTCGCTCGTGGTGTTCAGTGCTGGAAACATATCGTACAGTCCCCGCGGAATGTTAATAGTACCCACTTCGGCGTACGCGGACGTTTTCATCCGAAACAAGACGACAAAGAATAGTGCAGCAACAACAAAAAACATCCAAGAAGGTTTCATTTGAAGTACCTAAACATTTTTATACCGCTTCTGAACCTTCCGTAAGAGATGGTGTATTCGGTTCAGAGTCTTCTATGATTCGTGCGGGTCTGGTTGGCACAGTGAACCTCGAAACAATTCCTCTCTGGACCAAGTTTTGAAGTTCATTTAATCTTGTTGGAACAAATTCCTTCTTTTCTGCAGCCTCCTTTTTCTTCTTCTCCTTGAGACGTTCCTCTTCTTTTTGATTGTCAAAGAGAACAATTGGATGAATGATTGTGAGTTCGGGGGTATGAAAAGATATGTTGCTCGTCGCTGGATACTGTTTCTCAAACATTTTGATAACTTCTTTGGGAACTGGTGGAGATTGTTCGATGAGTCTGTCGTACTCGGCTCTACACATTTCCACCATGTTGTCCCCGTGCTGAGTCCTCTCGGAAATGGGAAGCGTGAGTTCCAGTTTGATTTTGCGCGAGAGCTTTCCGTACTGAATGCTCGTGACTCTGTGGTTCTCCATGAGCTCCGTAACTTTGAGAAACTGTGCGACGGTCGTCATGATGGCTGCGAAAAGGTTGAACGCCCCGATGATGGAGGGGATAAAGTCGGCGACCGAGGGCGGAAAGGTCTTTTGGGCAAAATTTGCGGTTCCCGTGATTGTGCTAATGATTATGACGGGAAGCGTAAAACTCATGCTCCAGACTTTGTTTATTTGATAGGCCCGAAAGTGCATGTGGCGAAAACACGAGGAGGACTCTCCCCACTCTTTGAGAATCTTCTCGTGTTGTTCGTGCCAAATTCTCGGGGGTTTCTTTTTACGCACACCTGTGTCATCTGTCGTACTCATACTATTTGTAACCATTTAATTTCACTCGAGCCCCAGAAACTTGCGACCAATCTTGCTCGTTGCGAATATACCGAGACCCGATGCAATCTGTGCGTAAAACACAGGGCTCCTCTTTGTACAACAAAGAAGGTACCCAGACATCAGAATGAAAATTATTGTGAAAAACCAAAACAATGTTGTAAAAGTGTCCATTACTTTTTACAAATATTTTATTTATGTGTCCCAAACTAACTTAAGACGTAAATACACTACTAATAAAAGAAGCAAAGATGCCCGAGTACGATCCACCGAACGCGCATTACACACAGGTTTCCCTCCCCAAGCACATCAAGCCTGAGATTTTCATCGGGCGTGAAGGGTGTCACCTCAAGCGTATGACTGAGCTCTCAAAGGTTGATTACCTCTGGTACGACTTCAAGCGCGGTGTCATCGAGGTCTGGGGCAAGGAGAGCCGTTTACCCAAGGCGGTCAAGATGCTGAACAAGCGCATCGAGTCCTTTGCCCAGTCTGATGCGCCGCTCCCTCCTCCCCCGAGCACCACACCGTGGGAGTACCACGAGGCGAGCAAGGAGCTCCAGGAGCGCATCAAGGTTATCTCCTGGGAGGAGTCGCCCCGCAGCATCGGCTACATCATCTCAGGCACTGAACCTGACGTGATGAAGTTTTACTTTGAGAATATCCTTGCTCGGTACCCTACCAACCCATACTTTACAAACATCAGGGACAAGGACGTCAGGCCAGATGGTACCATCCATCTGACAGTTAAACGTTCGAGCACCAGTGATTAGAAAAGAAAAATGGTTGCACATCTCGAAATAATCATGGGTAGCATGTTTTCGGGAAAGACTTCTGAGTTGATTCGGAGGTTGAAGCGTCATCAAGTGATTCGGGACAAGGTTCTTGTAATAAATTCAAAAAAAGACATACGAAATATGAGTGAGGTACTGCAGACGCATGACCAGAATACGTTTGGGTGTATAAAAACACTCGACCTGTCAAGTGTGCTAGAGACGAAGTACTACTATGAAGCGCATGTTGTCGCAGTCGACGAGGTTCAGTTTTTTGAAGGACTTCGACCATTTGTTGAACAAGCTCTCAGGGACGGCAAGCACGTGATACTCGCAGGACTGGACGGCGACTTTCGGCAACGGGTATTTGGAGAACTTTTAGAGTTGATTCCGTTGGCGGATGACGTGACGAAGCTCAAGGCGCTGTGTATGGAGTGTTTGGATGGCACGCTTGGACCATTCACAAAGAGGACGTCGACGAGAACGGAGCAGGAGTTTGTAGGGGATGCTGATGTGTACCGCGCGGTCTGTAGAATGCACCTGTAAATTACATATTATACGGTCCCTTTTCTGTGAGTATTTTGTACCTGTCGTAGCCTGGTCCCCCTTGCCAATCGAGATTCCACGTGGCTGGAATGTCTTGTTTCACGTCCACCTCCACTTTGTTCAATTTTAGCATAGGCGAGATTTTAGGGTACATAGTGAACCAAATTGCAAAAAAAGCTATCGTGACTAATATCACAACAGTCACAGTTTTCATTAATTACAGTGAAGAAGATATTTCAAGAGGAGCCTGGGGCCACTCGGAGTACAAAATGGGTTCGTTGAAATACACACTTGGCGGATCCAGGTACACGGGCTTGCAATTCGGTACTACCCGCTCGGGGCGTTTTTCTCGCTGAGCAACATCTTTTTTCGTCGCAATGAGAAAAAAGGCGAGTACTAATAGAGCAATCACGACCCACTTCATTTTATATACTTGGACATTTTAACTACTGAACGCGAGACCGCCCATGCCACCTTTGATTCTAAGAATGTTAAAGTTGACTGCGTACAGATAAAAGTTTGTAGGAGTGTCCTGAGGGGTCGTGGGCGCAAACGTGAGACTGGCCGTGTCGAGACGGCTAAAGTTGCAAGTGCCGCAGGGCTGGTGCTTGTTCGCTTTGAGCGCAAACGAGTACATCTTCAAGTTGCCACCAGCTTGCTGTGGGTCGAGCTGGTTCTGTCCACCTTGAAGAATACTTGCAAACTCCGAGTGGTAATACGAGCTCACGGCCGAAAAGAAGACGTCGGGCATCGCGGACCCGAAGATTTCCGTGCCGTTGAGATAAATCTGAACCTGCTGCGTGAGGAAGGCGGTCGCGTTGGTCGCTCCGACGTTCGAGTTACCCCACAGGAGGCACTTGACTGGGTGGTTCAAGAAACTGAGGTCAAACTTGGATGAGCTCACGGCGGTGATTCGCTGAACCTGCTCGATGAGGAGGTCCACCTCCTTGTCCACAATCATGGCGCGCTCGGCCGTGTCGAGGACGATGTAGTTTGCGTAAAAGTTTGGAGGCGAGGAGACGCCCACCGTGTAGTCGCTTCCGAATGTGATTCTGATTTCAACCTCGTGGTACTGGAGAGCCACGAGCGGGAGATAACACGCGTCGCAAAAGAAAAAGTGGAGAGGGAGCCACTGAGAATTCAAAACGTTTTGGATCGGCGTCCCAGAATTCTGGGCCCCGCCGAGGAGCGAGTACCCCTTGGCGGACGAATCGTTGAGAAACTTTTGCCAAAACTGCACCATGTAAAAGGCGTCTTGACGGTCGATGAGCTGTCCGCCGATGTACAACTCGAAGAATGTCGGCTGATTGATGCCATTTCCAACGAGCGTCGAGACGTTGGACGTTGCGACGGTGGCGTTTGAAAACGGATTCATGTCCATCCACACGTACCCGAGAAGGTCGCCCTTGCTGGGAAGCTTGACGGAAATCTGATTCGTCGCGACTGCGGCTCCGGTGTATGTGAGCTGCACCTGTTTTTGGGCAAAGTTCGTGTGGCGCTTGTACTGTTGATGGAAGAATGAAACTTCGGGACTTCCAGTGAGGTAGGCATCCTGGGCACCCTTTGCAACGAGTTCGACAAGTGCCCCTGACATTTCTATTTAGAAATATAATTATTCAGTTAAAAGTTCCCCGCGTTCTCTTAGAAAACAAAGATGGTTGTCTTTCAGGCTCTCACGTGGGAAGCTCGCGACGTCGAGGACGAGTCTCATAACGTGAGCATCTTTGGAAGGTCCGAGGATGGCAAATCTGTCTGTGTGACAACTCGTTTCGACCCATATTTTTTCGTAAAACTCCCAAAAGGTGCGACTGAGACTTTTGTAAAAATTCTATTTGAAAAAATCAGACGCGTGTGTCCGAATGTCAAAGGGTACGGTATTGCAAAATTGAAAGATTTGTGGGGTTTTCAAAACAGTGAAACGTTCCCATTTATGAAACTTGATTTTGCAACTCTGTCTGACATGAAAATGTGCGACTCGAAACTGAGGTACCCGCTGAAGGATGAACCGTACGCACTCAAGGTCTACGAGTCCAACATAGAACCCATGTTGCGTCTCATGCATCGTTCTGGAATTCAGTCGACGGGGTGGATCGACACGGGCTCCAACTGTGTTGGTAATTCCATCGCCAAGACTCAGGTTGACCTGTTTTGCAACGACTGGAAGGAACTCAAGCCGGTTCCTCGCGACGACATTGCCCCATTCATCATCGCATCCTTTGACATTGAGACCAACAGCTCGACCGGGAAGTTTCCCGACGCCGAAATCGAGGACGACGCGTGCTTCCAGATTGCCATCACGTTGAAGCGCCAAGGGAGCACTGAGCTCTACGACAAGACGTGCCTGTGCTACAAGAAGACGAGCCCACGTGACGACTGCACAATCGTGAGCTACGAGACGGAAAAGGACCTCCTCATGGGGTTTTCCGAGTACGTGAACCGCCACGACATTGACGTTCTCACGGGCTGGAACATATTCGGGTTTGACCTCGAGTACATTTACAAGAGGGCCAGGTTTGTCGTCAGGTGCCCCGAGACGTTTTACAATCTCGGAAAGCTCAAGGACCAAGAGTGTGAGATGGTCTACAAGAAACTTTCTTCCAGCGCGCTCGGGGACAACACCCTGAAGCTGTTTCCAATGTCGGGACGGTTCATCTTCGACTTGTTCCACGAGGTCAAGCGCGAAAAGAAGCTCGACTCGTACTCTTTGAACTTTGTCTCCAAGACCTTCCTGGGCGACCAAAAGATTGACATGAGCCCCAAGGAGATGTTCAGGCGCTTCAGGGAGGGCAACCCAGACAAGCTGAGCGAGGTGGCTGAGTACTGCGTCAAGGACACTGAGTTGCCCCACCAGCTGATGGACAAGCTGTGCATATTCACAAACCTGGTCGAGATGGCCAAGGCGACCTGGGTCCCTCTGTGTTACTTGTCCGAACGCGGTCAGCAAATCAAGGTGTTCAGTCAGTTGACTCGAAAGGCTCGCGAGCTCGGATTCATGGTTCCGACCATTCGCTGGGGCAAGATTCAGAGCGACCCATACGAAGGTGCGACGGTTCTCGAGGCGCAGACTGGGGCCTATTACACGCCAATCACTGCGTTGGACTTTGAGGGACTGTACCCGTCCATCATGGTTGCTCACAACTTGTGCTACTCCACGCTCGTGATGGATCCAAAGTACGACAAGCTTCCAGGTATCACCTACGAAAGGTTTACAATCGGAGACCGGACCTACACGTTTGCTCAGAATGCCCCGAGCCTCTTGCCAGCGATTCTGGTGGAGCTCAAGGCGTTTCGTAAAAAGGCCAAGAAGGACATGGCCGAGTCGACGACGCCACAGATGAAACAGGTCTACGACGGCAAGCAGCTCGCCTACAAGGTGTCGATGAACTCTGTGTACGGCTTCACGGGCGCTGGAAAAGGCATACTCCCCTGCGTTCCGATTGCGAGCACGGTCACTTTCAAGGGTCGCAGCATGATTGAAGAGACGAAGAATTACGTCGAGGCCAACTTTCCAGGTGCAAAGGTCAGGTACGGTGACACGGACTCGGTCATGGTTGAGTTTGACGTTCAGGGTCGCACGGGCCAAGAGGCGATTGAGTACTCGTGGAAGCTCGGGGAGCAGGCTGCCGAGCAGTGCACGGCGCTCTTCAAAAAGCCAAACAACCTCGAGCTCGAAAAGGTCTACTGCCCCTATTTCCTGTACTCGAAGAAGCGGTACGCGGCGAAACTGTGGACGCAAGACAAGACTGGAGCCATGAAGATGAATTACATCGACATCAAGGGTCTCCAGGTTGTCAGGCGCGACAACACGCCTTTTGTCCGTGAGGTCTGCAAGGAGCTCTTGGACGTGATTCTCGAGAGTAAAAACCCCGAAGGTGCGATTCAGCTCGCGCGCAAGAGGGCCGTGGAACTCTTGGACGGGAGGGTCCCCAATGACAAGCTGGTTCTTTCCCAGAAACTCGCGGATTCGTACACGGGTCGGTTCGAAAAGGATGGGACCAAAACGAAAAAGCCCGTGGCGACGGACAGCGACGACATTGACCACGTGAACCTACCGCACGTGTCTGTTGTTCGAAAGATGCGCGAACGGGAACCAGGGTCCGAGCCGCAATCGGGCGATCGCGTTCAGTTTGTTCTCGTTGACACGGGTGACCCCAGGGCCAAGCAGTTTGAAAAGGCCGAAGACCCCTTGTTTGTTCTTGCAAACAAGGTGCCGCTCGATTACCAGTACTATTTTACAAACAAGTTTATGAATCCAGTGTGCGACTTGCTCGAACCGATTGTGGAGAAGGACACCATCTTCGAGGACCTTCTGATGAAGAAGAAGCGCGCCAAAAAAGATCCGAAACAACCAAGTATCAAGGACTTGTTTACATCGAAGTGCAAACCAGCGTAGTTCCATTGCGTACACACGAGTACGTTCCTTCTTTGAAAGGTTTCGGAAAGGATGCGACAGCGGGTGGAGGTAGCGGTGGAGTCGTTGGGGGAGGGGGCGGAACAAGAACGGACGTCGGCGCCTGACCAAGTAAAAATCCTATCACGTCTTTAGTCAAGCCTGGTCTGAGATTCCTCCACGGTGAATACAAATCAGGTACACCCGTTTGAACTGCCTGGTACTTGAACAAAAATTTCTTGTAATCAGCAGTCATGTTCTTTGCTTTGAGTGCTTCCTGACCCAGTTTGTAAAGTTCACCTATATCATCAGGCGAATAAACGGGCGACGAAGCCGTATAATCAGTCGGAACTATAGAAGTAATAACATCGTTCAGAAATCGATTATCCTGTGAAACCTGAATGTCTTTTGAAGTTGCCGCAGCCTTGGCGGCTACTGATAAAGTCTTTGGGTCGATTATTACAGAAGAATTATCTGCAATATTTATTTTGTTTTTCGTCAAGTTTTCCGCTGATTTTTCATTGAACGCAGACATGTCCCATTTGAAATCCTTTCCGATGTTGGCAGTAATCGCGTCTCTTTCGGCCTGGGACATTTCGTACCTTTCGTTTCTCATTAATATCCATGCGATGACTAGGAAAAATATAAAAAGCGCACAGAGGCACATAACGTTTTCACTCTTCATTATGTTTCACAAATATTCTTTTTAAGTTTTCTTAATCATGATGGGGGTAATGAGACTACCCTGTCCTACAGCCGTGGTTACCCTAAATAATAGGGACAACATTGGTTTTGCGACACTGTCATTCTTCAAGTTTTCTAGTTTTCTAGTGAAATCGGGAACGTAAGTTTTGAGTTGTTCCACCGCCTGCCCATACAGGACTGCGTCCTCGCGAGACATGTCATTTTCAGAACCCTTCATAAACTCTTTGGCGGCTTTGAATATAAGTTGAGAAATAAACTGTTTATCGCTGGCTGTGAATTTTTTTCCATTCGGATCCACATAATCTGAATCTTTGACTGAAAAAAGTGCAAAAATGGCAAGTACACCTGAATCGAGAAAGGCTGAGGTTACTATACCTTGTCTAACCATATTCTGAGCCCAGTCCTGTGGAAATACTAAAGGTTTTCTAAGAACTATGTTAGAAACGGGTTCTACCAGAGTCCCCATTCTTCCAAAAACTTCTCCCTTTTTCGGAGCACTAAACGAGGGTCCCGGGCTTCCAACGAGTTCACTGGGTACTGCCTGACCTCTCGCGGTAGCTATCGGAGGTGGTTTAGTAGTTTGCACTGGTGGTTTCTCGGGGAACGCCACTTGGGTCATGGCCGAGACAACAATTGCAGAAGCCAGGCCGTCGGCTGTGTCAAGTCTGAAATTATCAAGTATCGGTCTATAAAATTTAATGTAGGCGTCTCTATACGTAATAAGACTTTCTTGCATGCGTTGTGCAAGAACCTCGTTATTAGTGATTGTGCTAAACTGTTGCCAAATGTAGGCTAGGGCGCCCATGTCGGGCTTTTGTAAAACATTCTTTGTTGGGTCTTTGTACAACTCTAACTTGGGCTTGCCATCTGGTGAGACTAGATTGAAGATGGTTGTTAATGTGTCTGTTTTCAAGTTATTCTTATCGAGAATGAACTGAGCAAGAATCACTGGGTTGTAAGCGGTTTGCAACAATTGTCTCCCGACTGAAAATCTCGGATCTGGACCACCTCCGAGTATAGCACCCCACAACTCAGTCATACCACCAGAGGCTGCTCCTGCCAGTACGCGCTCGGCTGACATTTATGTACTCACATAAAAAAATGCCACGTTGTATCATCAAGAACAAGATGTCGCTTCTTGAAAAATTTCAAGAGCTCGTGGACGCCGAGGTCCAAAAGCAGTTGATGAACTACGCCCAAGTTATTTCAAAGAGACATGACATTTCTTTGAAGTTGCTTTTGCGAGACATTCCACTAGCTTCGGGAACACCTGCGACCGATGAACCCATCTCGGATGGAAACAGGTGCCTCGGCGTGACTGGGCGCGGGATACAGTGTACGTTCACCGGAAAGTTTTGTGGGTACTGCAAGAGGCACGTGTCCCAGAGGAAGGAGAGACCCAAGACGGTCGAGTCGCCCACGGCGGAAAAGAATCCGCACGTCGGTCACACGATGATGGATTGTCTCTTTTTACCAGGGTGTCCCGCATGCGAAAAAACAAGAGGTTCCCGCCAAAACTTACTTATAGATATTTGAAGTTAGTTGGGTAGACTATGAGTCGCTCGGAGACCCTCTTTCATTCCATTCAAAATTTTTACCAAGATGAGAAAAATTCAATGTACCTCTGTGACATTCTCGAGAAGCGCCAAGGAATTTCTCTGAGAAACCTCGAGTGGTTTATAACTGATTATTCAAAGAAGAAGAACCTCTCGTACCAGACCAATGACGGAAAACCGTTCTTGGTCCACTGCGCCTACAAATCGAGTCTCGACGGATACAGTAAAAAGTTGTTTGACCCTTTTTGCCGGACCGAAAAGTTTGAGTACGAAATTCCAAACACAGACGGCATAAAGATTCAGACGACTGTGGCACAACTGAACTTTATCAAGTGGTGCATCCAACACAACATCATCGAGTACATTACCAACCAGAGTCTAGTGAAACAAGTCCGTTCTTGTAAGTGACGACATTGAACCCAGTGTAAAATATGTACATGTTCCATTTGACCCCGCTCTTTGCACCTGTGAGGGAAAACAAAGAAGCGTTGATAAAGGTCGAACGCGAATCCATCCTAGAAAAATCAAGAGCCCCCGAAGGCTGCGGATCGGCTGGGTTGATGCAAAATGAGTACGTGTAAATATTTCTATCGGGAGTGCTGAGAGAGTGACCCAGAGGCTGTGTAAATTTGAAATAGTACGAACCTTCTATCCTGTTTGTCACTGTCACTGGTTTTGACAAGAGCGTCAACTGAACTCCGTTGAGATACAACAACGTTTCGGACACAACCGGATTGTTTGTTTCTTGTTGCAACAGAGTTCTCGACGGCGAAAATGGCAAGTTGTAATTTTGATTAGAAAAGTTGAATCTGTTGTTGTAGAACGTTGGGTCGTTTTGGTTTTCGTAGAGTTGATTCCGAATGAACCAGTGTATAACCTTTACCGGGCCACTCGGCGTCAAATTGGCTACAAACGGACTCTGCGTCACTGGGTACACCGAATCGTTTCTCGTAAAACACACGAGATTCTTTTGAATGTTGGTCTTCAGGTAGTTTCTTTCGGCGTCACTGAGCACAACTTCGTCCGTGACTATATAAAAACTGCTCAGAGTCACAGAATTTGCGCTGCTAAAGAACGCCACGGGGTTGAACGTGAATGTTACAGTCAGATTTCTGTGGTTTCGAGCCGCGCACGTCAGGAATCCTGGCTTGAAATACGAAACCTCTTGATTCCCGTGTTGACTCGACGTGAACGAGGACGAGTGTCTCCTCGAAAAGAAAAAGTGGAGCGGAATGTACAAGTTTCCGCCATTCACAGAGTCTACGTTTATCATCTTCGAGAAGGCAGCCTTTTCTTCGAATGTGTAATACAACTCTGTGTAGATGACGTTCCAGTCGTCTTTGATTATTTCTAGGATGGTGTCGTCGACCGCCAACTGCATCTGGTTGATGAGAGCGAGACCGACATTGTCGCAGTACTGCGGATTCCCTGGGAGACCTGCGAGAGACGGGAGCGTGCACTTAAAGTACATGTTTTGAAGAATGTCACCCATCTCCTTTGGTCGAAAATTCACTGGGAGAACTTGTCCAAATGGCCAATTCGTAGACAAGTCATTGTTCATTTGGACACTGGCCGAATACTTTGTAAACTGCGTGTGTCTCTGGTTCTTGAACTGGAAAAACGAGGGACCGTCCCCGTCCACGAGAAACGTGTCTTGCATTCCGACCGCGTCAAGGGACAGGACGGCACCCGTCCCAGCCTTTCCCAGGATGCTCTCAGGTGTCACGTCTTCCATTTCTTACTATTACTGAACCATATTTTTAATGTCTGCTTTCCACAGGTCCAGAACTTTACTCTTTTTCAATTGTTCGAGCTCCTCAGAAGCCTCGCCCGACTCTTTGATGAGTCGGGCAATCGCCTCCTCGGTGTACTGGTACGTCTTGATTTCCAAGAGGTAATCAAACGCCCCAAACTTTCGAAGAAGCTCCTCCTCGAGCGAACTCTTCTTGCGCTTGAAGATTATGAGGTCGCCGTCGACAACCTGGCGCACAAACTTTGCCTTGTTGGAGAGAACCAGAGCCTTTTGAGTGAGACTCTCAATCATGTTCTTCTTGCGGAGATTGTAGTACTGGATCCGAATCTCGATGAAGTCCACAAGTATTTCTTCGGCCGAAGAATACTTTTTGATTCCAGTCTTTGGGTGAAACAAGTGCATGTTGCTCGTTCGAATCACTTTGGTCATCTTGAGGTCCTTCTCGAGGTCCTTGCCCTCGTACTCAATCTCAAAGTGAACATCGGTCGTCGTGGAGTTGTTCTTGTAACCCGTGACGAGCTTCTTTTCGCACAAGTCGTCGAGGTGCTCCTTGTAGTCTTGGATCCAGCGACCCGGTGGAAGCTCAGTCACAGTCACCGTGTTTCCAGAGACTTTGTAGACGCCGTGCATGACCCACGCGTGCTTGTCTTCAGGGTCCTGTACGATTGTCCCTTTGAATCCCTTGAACCACGGGGTCATCTTCTGCACCAGTTCCCCAGCCAGGAACCGTTTGATGTTGGCGACAATGTCACTCGGGTTGTACGGAGGAACGAAACAGCTGAACCCAGTTCCGATGCCCTCCGTGCCGTTGATGAGGACCGTCGGGAGCACCGGGACGAAAAACTCTGGCTCAATCTGCTTTCCGTCGTCGGTGAGGTACTCGAGAACCGGGTCGTCCCGGGCGTCAAAGAGCCGCCTCGCATCTGGAGTCAGCTTTGTGAAAATGTACCTCGTCTGACTCGCATCCTTGCCACCCATGAGACGCGTACCAAACTGCCCACAGGGCTCGAGAAGGTTCACGTTGTTCGAGCCCGTGAAATCGTGGGCGAGTTTCACAATAGTCTCGGCGAGCGAGACTTCTCCGTGGTGGTACGAAGTCTTTTCCGACACATAGGCAGCCAACTGCGCCACCTTCATCTCATCCTTGAGGTTCCTCTCGAAGCACGCGTAGAGCACCTTGCGCTGCGACGGTTTCATGCCGTCACACATGCTCGCAACCGAGCGCCTCAGGTCCGCCAGGCTGAAATTGATGAGGTCCCTGTGAACAAAGTCCGAGACTTGCAAGTTTGAAATTTCACCATAGTTGACTTCGAGATTCTTTCCAGAGTTTTCGAGGAGCCACTGCTTCCTCTCATCCGCCTTGGTCTTGTCGAACGCGAGAACTATGGATTCCTTGGTCGCATCATCCACCTGGAACGCCACAGTCAGCTTGGTGATGCTCTTGAAGTACTCGCGAGCTTCCGCAGACGTCGAAGTTCCGAGACCCTTGTAGTACTTGATTTTCCAAGTGGTTCTCGAAGCGCCCACGTTTTCGTACCACGCCCGAAAAGCCGAATCGGTGTAAAACGACTCGGTCTGAGACCCCTTGGTAGCCTTGATGATTGGAGTCACCATACTCACCACAAAGTTGAGGGAAAGGAGACTCGGCCAAAAGTAGTGAATCATGTTGAGGATGAGCCCCTTGATGTGACTCCCGTCATTGTCCGCGTCCGTCATAATCATCAGCTTGCCGTACCTGAGTTCCGAGAGCGACCTGTACTCGCGGTCCTGCTGGAGACCCAAAATCTTCTTGAGGTCGTTAAACTCTTGATTCGCCATGAGTTGCTTGACGCTCGCGTCCCGGACATTCTTGCACTTGCCCCGGAGCGGAAAGACGCCATAGTAGTCCCTGCCGACCACAGAGAGCCCCGCGACCGCCAGAGTCTTGGCCGAGTCGCCTTCCGTGACGATGAGCACACATCTGTCCGAGCGACTCGTGCCCGCGTAATTCGCGTCGTCGAGCTTAGGAATCCCAGTAATCTTGGACTTTCGAGAACCGTCCGTCTTCTTGAGTTCTTTGAGTTCCTTGGACTTGGAGACTGCGAGGAGTTCTTCTTGGATTCCAGTCTTCAGAACCGCCTTGATGAACTTTGGCGTCGACTCGAAACGGCTTCCAAACTCGGACGTCTTCAGCGTGCACTCGGACTTGACCTGACTCCCAAATGTGGGATTCACGAGCGTGGAACGAACCATCACAAACATGGCGCCCTTGACATTCTGGGGCTTCAGTTGGAGTTTCTTGAGCTCATCCACGATTCCATAGGACAATGCATTCACGACGTGATCCACGTGAGTACCGCCTTTGGTGGTGCAGACGCCGTTGACGAACGAGACTTGCTGGAAACCGTCACTGGGTGCGACAGTCACAGACCACCTCTCGGCGTTCAGGGTCGCAACTTGCGCCCCTTCCTCCAGGTACATCTTCGCATAGTCCTCGGTCGACATTTGCTCGAGACGCACCCCTTGGAACGACACCTTGCAGTTGGAACTGGTACAGACAACCGCATCGTACACGCGCTTCTCGACAATCTTGAAAAAGTCTTCGTCGAGACCACTCATTCCAAAACGTTTCCAGTCTGGAACAAAAGTAATCTTGACGGTCGAGGTTGCGAGGGCGTACTTGCGGAGAAGCGGCTCGGAGACGACTGACATGTTTTCGGACCACTTTTGAGTGTACCGAACTTTGTTTTCAGAATCGAGAATCTCAATCGAAAAGAGTTTCGAGTAAATGTTTGCGAGTTTGGCACCGTACCCGTTGCGACCACCAACCACGCGGTCCTTGGTGTCGTCATAGTTGGTGCTCGTGAGGAGGTGACCAAACGTCAACTCGGGGTTCCAGATGCCCTCCTTTTCGTTTTTGAGGACCGAGATGCCACCGAGAGGTCCGTTGTTTTCGACTGTGATGCTTCCAGTTTCCTTGTCAACCGTAACGGAGATACTCTTGACAAGTTTTGGGAATGTAGAATTGCGATCAATCGCATTGACGAGAATTTCGTCGAAAATTTTTAAGAGTGCTGGGGAGTACGTGAGATTCTTCTGAACAAACTTGGAGCCCTCGAGGACCCAGTAAGGCTCGGTGGTGCGAGACGTGGGTCCCACATAGGAATCGGGGCGCTTGAGAATGTGTTCGAGGTGGGAAATCTTCTGGATGGTCTCGGCCATTCTTTCTTTTTGTAAAACTGCGAGTCATCTTTTTATCTGACTTCAAAAGTTGATGATTCGTTCACGAAACATGAAATAGTATGCAATCATGAGTGCAGCAACAAGGTTGATGATGGAGTGCATTCTCATTGATGGCATCTGGAACAACATAAATATATGAGTCAGGAATATGATGGATATACCAATGTAGTACGAGATAAGGTGCATGTCAGCCATTTATATCAGCGTTTATTTTTTATTTCCTGAGCCATCCTGTAGGCCAGTTTGTCAGCCGCTTCGTTGAAAGGGTGGCCGTTGTGAGCCTTGACCCATTGCCACTTTACGTGAACACCATTGAGTCTGTCAATCTCGCACCAAAGTTCTTTGTTCTTCACGGGCTGTCCTGCTGCAGTCTTCCAACCATTCCTTTTCCAGTTGAGGACCCACTTTGTGATGCCATTCTTGAGGTAACAACTGTCCGTGTAAATCGTGGCGTCCGCGGAACCGATGTGTTCGAGCGCCCTGAGAGCAGCCGTGAGTTCCATGGCGTTGTTGGTGGTGTCCCCGAGACTCCCCGAAAGTTCGAAATCGGGACCTATGACAGCCCAACCACCTGGTCCCGGATTTCCCAAACAACTCCCGTCCGTGTAGATTTCCATGTTTAACAAAATGTTGTTTAAATTTATATGTACCTTTACGCGGTACTCGCAGTTGTTGTCATATTTTTAATTTACAGGAGCTCACAGGGTCCCGATATTAAAAAGATGGTCCAAAAGTGTGCAAAGTGGGCGACAACTGCGCAGCAAGATGCGTCGTTGCTCACGAGCGTCACACACGCCAATTACGCCATGGGGTACTTGCTGTCCCTTAAAGAAATGGCCTCGGCGAGAGAGATTAACCGTAAGACTGGTGTAGACTTTGCAAAGTTTGAAGAACACATCAACAATGTTCAGGAAATGGTGAATCAGAGGGCGATGAAAAAGTACCCAGGCATAGAAGGCGAGACGGACGTGTACCTGTCCAGTATCGCTTCGGGGGCGTAGGCCCTGAGTGCGTAGCACTCGTATCAATATTGTTTACAAGGCTTCGCCTTGGCTTCTAGACCTGCGCCTTGTAAAACTCGAGGGTCAGCTTGAGCGCCTGGGCCTTGGCCTGCTTCTCACCGATGCCCTCCTCGAGCACAAACGTGAGAAACTTCTTGTAGAGGTCCGTCTCCGCGAGACCCTTGTTCAGGGCGCTCTTGGCATCCTTGAGGTCATCGGAAAGGTCATCGACGCGCTTAATGAGCTTCTTATCGAGGGCCATTTTTATTAATCTTCGTCTGTTTCTTTTAAGTGCTCTTCAATCTCTCGGAGAACGTTATTCGAGACCCACCCGATAGTGATTCCGAGACTGAAAATTATGATTCGAACAACCATGTACTTGTAGTCTACAAAATATTTGTCCGAGATTAACTCAATGTTAAAAACAACTTATTAGTAAAGATGAAACTTTACGAGATTTGTTTCGATTATAAACGTGAAGCCGAGGATGTTATCAGTGAGTACGTTGGATCATCTTGGGAGACTGAACTTGATAACTTCAAAAAGATTTACAATCCCGAAGAAGATTTTATGAAACAACTTAGTCAACACAATTTGTTTTACCTAGTCTGCATGTTAGATTTAAACGATGATGATTACATAGAAAAATGTTATGAAATACATTCAGAGTTACACTAGAAACTTTTTAAAACGCCATTTCATAAAAAACCTGTCTCAAAAATACCCACAACAAATTTACTCAACAAATAAACAAACAATGAGTGCTGTTCGTCTTCACCCCATGTTTCCTGTTCGTGGCACCCCCCAGGAACAAGAAGCATTTTCTCTCAAACTCAAGGAACGCATGTCTATTATTCATGCTCGCAACCAAGAAGCCAAACGAATCAAGTCGCAACAAGGAACCAAGCGTCTCTTTGGAGTCTTGAACGAGAATGTTCCAGTCAAGGTCCACGCGGTTTGCCAGGCGGTGAACCTCAACAACACACAGTGCAAGTTCAGGGCAACCTGTGGGCGTTTTTGCAAGAAGCACCAGATTTCAGCTAAGGATTTGTGTCTCTTTGACGAGTAAATGACTCGCGTTCCTACAGCTGTTGAGAAGGTTGACGGGGAGACTGTGGTCACGAAGTACATGAAGGTTGACAAGAAGCTCGTTCAAGAGGACAAGTGAATCGCGCGCTAGATACTGTTGAGTTAAAGGTTGTACGTGTAAATGAAATAATAATGTTTAGCATTCGTGGACGCATCGACCATATTCGCCTCTTGATGGCCAACGTTGGTCCCCAAGAGCGAGACATTCTACAGAATATTGTAAATGTCTACATCGACTTGTTTGTAAATTATGGCCTAGATGTCCTACATGAGATTCCCGACGACAAGGTTTTCCTGAACCGCTTTGAGAGGCACGAGTGGGCGCAGTTTGGCGAGGATGGCATCACCGAAAAGATTTTCGAGGTCATCGGGTTCACAAACAAGTTTTATGTAGATTTTGGAGCCACCGACACGAGCAACAACAGTGAGATTCTCCACAAGAAGCACGGATTCACGGGAGTCCTCTGGAACTGCGACGACACTACGTGCCACTACTCGAATATCCACAGCGAGCGTATTGTCGCTGAGAATGTACTCGAGTTGTTCAAAAAGTACGAGGTTCCCACAGAGTTTGATTTCTTGACTGTCGACGTTGATTTTAACGACTGGTACATCATCAGGAAGATTCTGAGCGAGTACCGTCCCAGGGTGTTTGTCACCGAGTGCAACGCCACGTTTCCGCCGCCAGTTGACAAGGTGGTTGTGTACGACGCCAAGGGCGCTCCAAACTTTTTGGACACGTACTTTGGTGCGAGTGTCCAGGCTTTTTTCAACCTTGCGCGAACGTTTGGCTACAGCATGGTTGCCATGGAGAGCACTGGATCGAACATGTTCTTTGTCCGCGACGACGTCCCTGGGGTCGAATCATTCTACGGAAGGAACAACCTCTCGATTCTGTACCGGACGCCCAAGTACGGCCACGGACCCTGTGGAGAGGATGGTCAGCACACAGAGGAGTGTATGAAGACGTTTGGAATTGACAAAATTTACGGCCACCGCCCCCATCCAGAGGGCGAAGAGTACAAGTGGACAAGCAGCGAAATTCTTTTGTCCGAGTAATGTAATATGTTCGATTCTGAGACTCTACGCCCCGTTATCATCGCCATGGTCCTGTACCTGGCACTCGCAAACTTTGGTCCAGAAATTGTGAAAAAACCCACAGGTATTAAACTCGTCGACGACTTTATCATGTACATGATTGCTCAGAAGGGTTTCATGACGTCTGGTGTCATCTTTATCGGTCTCATAATTTACCTCGCAAACTACATAAACAATTCGATGCTATAGATAACAAATGAGTTTTGTTCGTGCGACCCATTTTATTTCACGTCCACGCTTGTGCAGCGAGTGTAGGTACTATAAAATTGGTAGGTGCAAACTTTTTTTACAAATCGTACCCGATGGTATTCCCGTAAACACAAAAGCCGACAACGCACGGAACGACCCTTTCCTGTGCGGACCAGATGCACTGTACTTTTCGGATAAGAATAAGACTGCCGACGTGCTCAGATGAGACTCCTCGCAATTTCTTCGTCCCTGCTGCAGTCCATCTCGTACTGAATCTCAATCGTGTCATCCAGGCCACAGAGACTCAAAATCTTCTTGACGTTCCCTTGGATGGTGCGACTCGCCTGCGTGTGTGACTTTTTATCCAACTGGACCTTTACCAGGGGACACGCACTGATTGCCTCGACGAGTTTGAGTCCAAAGTCAAGTTTTTCGACGGGTTCTTCCAGGATTTCTAAAAGTTTTTTAGTAACTTTTCGAACTTCAAAGATTGTTTTACAAGTATTGATACCGTCTATGAGTTCGTGAACCTTTTTCGAACGTTCACGAATTCGTTCTCTTTCGAGGTACTTTGCATGATGAACCGCACGGTACTCTTCCATCTCTTAAAAGTAACGTGTGTAAGATTTTTAAATGAGTACACCTGGAGACTTTTCTTTCATTAAGTGCGATGAGTGGCGCGAGGTTCTGACCCACGATTACGCGTCCCTGACGCACGTGGGGTGGCACGTGCTCAAGCACCACGACGAGAGCGAAAGCTTCATGTGGGACACGAACGGACCGGTCTGGGACTCGATTCGTTCAAAGATGTACGAAGGCCACACGGCTACTACGATGGCGTGTTCTCTCAAGAATCTGGAACACATAGCAAAGTATGGATGGGGCGATTTCGTGAGTGACATTACATGGCGACATCAAAGGCACTCTGAATTTTTGCGCGAACAGCTTCAGAGCTCACGAGACTCCGAGTGTGCGAGTGGTCCATCTTAGTCAGCTTCTCGTCGTACGCGTCCCTCATAAACCCCATGAGCTGGTCGAAATCGGGTTCGCCCCAGACCATTCCTTTTTGAAACAGGAAATCGTCCACGGGAACAGTCGTCGTCCCGCATTTGATTGTATACGGGGTCTTTATGTACTCCTTGGGCGCACTGTACTCTGCGATTATCACGGGTTTGTCGCAGAGCGCAGCCTCCACGGCGCCCATGCCGACCCCCTCGGAGTGCGAGAAACTCACGTAACAGTGGCACCTCTCGTGGATCGACTGAATCTGTTCTTCTTCGAGGAGGCCGTTTATCATGTGGACCCTGGGCAACTTCCACTTGACAGGCTCCTTGCACGTCGCCTTGAGAACCAGGAGCGTGTCCGGAAGGTTCAGCCTCAAAAAGGCTTCAACAATCTTCTTTGTTTGTTTGCGCGGATCCAAAACGTTTCCAATGTGGTAAAAGATGTACGGAGTCGTGTCACGGTTCCTGGCAACTTTAAACAGGGGAACGTGGTGCCTGATGACTTCAAACTTTGTTTCGGGAAACTGCCTCGAGAAGACTTGCTGACAAAACTCACTTGGAACGTAAACAACTTCAAAGAGTTTTACAAGAGTTCTGTACAACTCGTGAACAGTTTCAGTTTCACAGACTGTCATACAGACTATGGAACTCGTCTTCTGTTTCATGTTTTCAATGTACTGAACAACGTCTGGGATTGGGAGAGCGAATATGAAAACTTTCTCATCTTGTGAGACTGGGTACCCGTACTCTACTGTTTTGCTTTCTGGGAAAAGAACGCTGTATTTGCGAACAACCTGACCGATTCCAGAAAGTGGGTTGGGACCTATAAACAGCATTTGTAATAAAGGAATAATTATCTTTAGTACTTATAAATGGACGAACTGAAAGCTTTCATTCTTTCGCATCGCAAAATGGATGACACGGTTCAGGCGTGTCTCCTTCGTATCGTAGACGCCATTGCTAGCGAAAGTGGTCCTGGTTCTCAGGGGCCTCCGGGACCCCAGGGGCCTGCTGGCGCTGACGGCGCTCCGGGACCCCAGGGGCCGCCAGGAGCTGATGGCGCTCCGGGACCTCATGGACCCTCTGGCGCTGACGGCGCTCCGGGACCCCAGGGACCGCAGGGGCCGCCAGGAGCTGATGGCGCTCCGGGACCAGAGGGACCCGTGGGCCCCCAGGGAATCCAGGGACCGGATGGAATCCAGGGACCGCAGGGACCTCAGGGACCCCCAGGTCCAATTGGTCCCCAGGGACCCCGTGACGCGCCACCGGAGGAGGCTACTTCATAAATAAATACGCAACCAGAATAGCCACGAGCGCTATGATGATGTACGTCTGCATGTTGCTCCCTTTTGATTCGGGGCGGCCATCATCGGAAGGTGATGGTAAAACAGATTGAACAATCTTTTCGATAATCACGGGCTCTTGAGGTCCCGGAAGGTTCTCGAAAAGGGCAGTAATCTTTTCACCGAGTGCTTCTATAGCCTCGACGACTTTGACGTTCGGATCTTCTTTGGGTAGCGTGATTGCGTCGTAATCCACTGTGGTAACCTCGAGCACCATGTAAAAGTTGGCGTCGGGCTGGAGCGGTTGGTACGTTCCAGGACCATACGGGTCCGTGACTGTGTTCTGCCCCGTGAGTTCCCACAATTGAAAGCTCAATTGCTTGATTGATAAAGGATTGAAAAAATTCGTCTGACGGGTAAAAGACTTCCACTGTTTATCGTTTACAATTACGTTACTCGGTCCCGAGCTCGAAAAGTCTCGTTCGAGCGGAATCCTCGCAAAAATCTTACTCTTGCGTTCGTCTAGAATCTGAGCCTGGTCGGGAAGGTCCGGACACAGGATGTCAATGTACTTGACTGCAAGAGGGCTCGTATTCGAAACGTTTTGTTCACATGATGCAATCTGTGTAACATAAAAGTCAACAAGTTTGATACCTATAACATTTCTCAACTCTTGAACAAAGATGTTTGAAGTTATTGCCGAGGAAGAAGTTCCAAAGTTTACTGTAAAGTTGTTGTTACCACCCATACTGTAGCCGTTCACTACAGTGTTTGAACTAACGATGTACTCAGAGTCGACAGTGAGGTACTGTACCTTTTTGTTCACGGTGCTCGGGTCAAAAGGCATTATTACAGTACACTAACAAATAAAATGTCGGTAATTCACATGAGCGAAGGACTGATAAAGATTGTACCTCTGGCACTTCCAATTGTTGCTCTTATTTTTCATGCTGGACAACAGTCTGAAAAAATAGTAGACTTGTACACGAGAATGGATATTGAACACAACAGTACCCGCGAAATTCTCCACGGAATTGAAAACAAACTCACAGTTATTGAACAAGACATTAAACAAATTCTGCGAAAAACTCCTTGACTTGGGCAATCATGTCTTCTTGTGTGTTGTCCTCGTTGACGTCTATGACGAGCACACTGTTTACCTTTTCGTTCAAGAGCCACTCGTCGTGTTTAGAATGAAGCTTCTTGAGGTACTCGAGTGAAATGTTTTCCTCGCCCGAACGGTTCCTCTTCTTGATGCGTTCGAGAGACACTTCGGGCTCGCACCTCAGGTACACAAACCCTTTGGGCTTCACCTGAAACTCCGTCGTGAGCCAGTCGAACCACGAGACGTAATCGTTCCACTCGATGTCCCCGATGAGCCCATCGTCGCGACACGTCTTGGCAAACACGTTGCGGTCCGTGTAAATCGAACGTTCTATGAAACAGTCGTCGCGATTCACAATGTTCTTCATGCGCGACCTGAAGGCGATGGACTGGAAGAGGTACGCGTTGCGTGCTGGGTCGCTGTAAAACTCTTCGAGGATATTCTTGCCATTGGCATTCTTCATCTGCGTCCACTCATCCACGGGCTCGAGGATAACCTTGCAGTGCTTGGACAGGTGAGTCAAGAACGTGGATTTGCCGGTTCCGATGTTTCCCTCGACGAAAATCATTTTTCTTTTCTTACAAGTACTGTGAGGTATTTTTTTATCTATCTAAAAGTCTTCTAATAGAGTCTAATTTTGCATTGATACACAACAACTGAAAAAGTGCAACCGAGTTTTGTAACATTAAGATGAATGTATTGTCCTCAGACATTTGTTTCTCCGAGTACTTCTCCTTAAATACCTTTTAGAGCCTCGAGTACTTGTTCCCCAGAATGTAACACCCGTTGGATCTGGGCAATCTTCCCATGCTCTTCAGTGATGCAACTTGGGTAAAACCTTTTCGAAACTTCTTTTCAACTTCGAGAACCTTTTTCAAAGTTTTCATTGGAGACTTGGCAATCTTCTTCTTGTCGAGAGCAAATGGAACTTTTCTACACTTCATTACAACTTAAAAAGAAAAAGTTCAGAGTCTTCATGAGCGTCATCACAGCGAGAACCGTCCAACAAGCCCTATACGTGAAGAAGCTCCTGGATACGAGAAAGTCCATAGTGGTTGCGAGTGGTCCTGCTGGGTGCGGCAAGACGCTCTTTGCGTGCAAGGCTGCCGCGCACGCGCTCATTACAAACCGGGTCGAGAATATCGTCATCACCCGCCCAGCCGTGAGCGTCGGCGAAGACATTGGCTTTCTTCCAGGAAAACTCGAGAAGAAGATGGAGCCCTGGGTCAAGCCTATGTTTGAGATTTTCGAAAAGGACCGGATCCAAAAAAGCGTCGAGATTGTTCCGCTCGCCTACATGCGCGGGAGGACCTTTAAAAAGAGTTTCATCATCGCC